>Ga0070730_10000134_pt1 | contig 93415 bp, 92 predicted proteins | sample Coa_R1_3_FD_66447 | JGI IMG/M metagenome (GOLD analysis project Ga0070730, IMG submission 66447) | Surface soil microbial communities from Centralia Pennsylvania, which are recovering from an underground coalmine fire - Coalmine... | ecosystem: Environmental > Terrestrial > Soil > Unclassified ... | reverse complement strand
CGCCGCCGGCGGCAGCGAAACCGCACCGAAGTAAGATCTCGAAGGTCCCGGCCTCATACGCCGGGACCTCACCCCCTCCCCCAGAGCCAAACCCCCATGACCACAAACACGGTCCAGACATTTCAAGGCTTCGGCCTCGGACTGCGCCCGCCGCACTACCGCGACTTCCTCGAAGAGGACCGCCTCGTCGATTTCGTCGAAGTGATCTCCGAGAATTTCATGGTGCGTGGCGGCCGCCCTCTCCAGGTGCTCGATGCGGTGCGCGCGCGCTATCCCGTCGCTATGCACGGCGTATCGATGTCCATCGGCTCCGCCGATGGCGTGCGAGAGGATTATCTGCGACGCCTTAAGTCGTTGGTCGATCGGGTCGAGCCGCTCTGGGTTTCAGATCACCTCTGCTGGACCGGCATCGAAGGCTTCAACTCCCACGACCTTCTTCCGATGCCCTATACCGAAGAAGCGTTGGACCTGGTCTGCGCCAATCTGGATCGTGTCCAGACCGCCCTGGGGCGCCCCATCCTGCTGGAAAACCCTTCCAGCTACATCACCTTCGCCGACGACCAGATGAGCGAATGGGCCTTCCTTAGCGAGGTTTGCCGGCGCGCTGGCTGCTATCTGCTGCTGGACGTCAACAACATCTGGGTCAGCGCCGCCAACCACGGCTTTGATCCCTACGCCTATCTGCGCGGCATCCCTGCCGAGCGCGTGCGCCAAATCCACCTCGCTGGTCACAGCCAGGGCCGCGAGCTGCTCATCGACACCCATGACCAAGCCGTCCCACCGCCGGTCTGGGCCCTATACCAGGAGGCTATGCGCCGGGTCGGCGACGTGGCCACGCTCATCGAACGCGACGACGATATCCCGCCCCTAGCCGATCTGCTCGCGGAATTGGAGATCGCCCGCGCCCGAGCCGGCGTCGGGGCCCAACAGGTCCTGGCGGAGGCGCCGCCGCTGCGAGCGGTTGGCTAACAGCTGCGGCTGATGAACGGTCATCAAGACGCGCCAGAGGTTCGTTGCAGCTTCTGCGCTTGGGCGACCAGACTTGCGCGAAGTCTTTACGATGGCCCAGGCGGTCAAATTCGGCGCCGCCCATCGCGCGATATCTGCCTTGTACGCTTCCACGCCCCTGCGCGCGGCTGGGGGAGCCCGAAAGTTCTCCGCCATAGAACCTAGGCGACCTTCTCCTCACCGGCGTCTGCGGCGGCGTGGCCGGCCGCCTGCCCCGCCGCTTCGGTATGCGAATGAAGGTTCATCGATCGCTCCAAGGCTGCCTGCAGCAGGGGTATGGCGATCGGTTTGGCGAGATGGTCGTCCATACCCGCCGCCGTGTACGCATCGACCTGGTGCAGGAAGGCGTTGGCCGTCAAGGCTATGATAGGCGTTCGCGAAAGCCCTTGCGCCGCCTCCGCCGCGCGAATGAGGCGCGTGGCCTCCATTCCGTCCATCTCCGGCATCTGGATATCCATCAGGATCACGTCAAAGCGTCCCGCCTTCCAGGTCTCCACCGCCGCACGCCCGTTTTCGCAAAGCGTCAGCTCGACGCCAAACGCATCGAGGACCGCGGCCAAGACCCGCTGATTGGTGGGGTTGTCCTCGGCCACCAACACCCTGAGCCCGCGGTCCGACAGGTCCGGCGCATCCTGCACCTGAGCGGGCGGCGCAGGCGCGGTCGCCACCTCGGCCATGGTTAGCGCGAGCTCGGCGTAAAACACTGCGCCGCCGCCGGGAGGGCTTTCCGCCCAGGCCCGCCCGCCCATCAACTCCGCCAGCTCCCGGCAGATCGCAAGCCCTAGCCCTGTGCCGCCGAACTGGCGCGTCGTCGATGCATCCACCTGCGAGAAGCTCTTGAATAGAAGGTGCATCTTGTCTGGCGCGATGCCCGGGCCCGTGTCGCGCACGGCTAGGATGAGGCCCTCGCGCTGGGCGTCAGCAGCGGTGGTCAGTGAGATGACAACCTCTCCGGTCTCTGTGAATTTCAAGGCGTTGGACACGAAGTTGTTGACGATCTGGCGCAGGCGAGAAGGATCCCCCCGCCAAAGGCCTCGCGCTTGCGGCGACACCTCCAGCCCCAGCTGCAATCCCTTGGCCTCGGCCACGGCGGCGAAGCTTGCGGTCACGACCGTCAGCATCGATTCCACATCGAAGACCAGGTCCTCCAGTTCCAGCTTGCCAGCCTCAATTTTGGAAAAATCCAATATGTCGTTGATGACGTGGAGCAGATCCTGCCCCGATTGCTGAATGATCCCGAGCCGATCTTGCTGCGTCGTCGAGAGCGGCTCACGCGCCATCAGCTGAGCCATCGTCAGCACGCCGTTCAGCGGGGTGCGCAGTTCGTGGCTCATATTCGCCAGAAACTCACGCTTGGCCTGGTTGGAGGCCTCAGCTCGCAAGCTGGCCTCCTGCAACCGGACCCGCTCGGCCTCGGCGTCTTCCAACTTCTGGGCGTTATCCTTGAAGACCTGGACCGCACGCGCCATGGCGCCGATCTCATCGCGCCGCGCCTGACCTTCAACGGCTAACTGTCGGTCTCCTGCAGCCAACGCCTGCATGCCCGCACGCAGCCGGGCCAGCGGTCGGGTGATCGTCGCGCCCACCATCCAAAGGGCGCCAGCTACAGCTAAAAGAACCCCGCCAATGCTCACCGCCAGCAACAACCAACGGGTCCTGACCGAGGCCGCGCCGAGGTCTTGGGAAGCGCGATGGTGAGCCCGAACCCCATCTTCGATCATGCGATGGACCAGATCGCCGAAGGCCACCAAGTGCGGGTCAGCCTGGGTCAGGGCGGCCGCCGCGTCCTCCCGACGATCGAACAGGGCCTCTTCCACAGCTACGTCGAGCCGGGCCTTGTTCTCTTCCAGGCGACCTATTAGGTCGCCGATCTCGTCGCGGCGATCGGGCATGGATTGCTGGGCCTCGCGTAGCGCGGCCAGCCCCGCCGCATAGCTGTGGGTCACCGATCGCGCCCAGGTCCGCCCCTCGTCGGAGGCCCCTGGATAGACGATGACCATGCTGGCGCCGTAGGCCATTTGGTAGTTGGCCCGCTCCGCGCCGGCGAGCGCCAGAAGGGCTGGGTCTTCACGGTCGGTCAGCTCGGCGTATTGCGCGCGGCTCCAGGCCAGAACATCACCGCCCACAAGCGCCACGCCAACGCAAATAAGGCCAAGCATGACGACGAGGGCGGTGATCTTGGTCGATATTCTGGCATGAACCATGAGGCTTCCCTCTGCGTCCGAAGACACATTGCTGTTACGGACGAGCCGGTTGGTCGGTTACGTCGATCTCGCCATGCAGTCGCGCGTCACCATCTCAGAAGGCGCGGCCCCAGAAGCGCGCCCGCTACAACCCAGGCCAGCATGCCCAGGCTGTACCAGCCAGCTAAAAAGGCCAATGAGGTCTCATTGCACGTGAGGCTGTAGGCCGCTGCACCCAAAGCGCCGGCCAAAAGGCCGGCCGCGGCCCCAGCCAGTCTTGCGTTGGTGGGCGCCATCATGCGCAGCGCCAAAAGAATGGCGCCGAAGCCGGGAAGCGAGATCGCTCCGATCCGCAAGGAGCAAACCCGCCAGCTGTGCCCCATAAGCGCAGCCAATCGCGCCGGGGCGGGGAGCGTAAGCACCTCATGGCTGGCGACGGCCGCCAGCGCCACGCTCGCCGCAACCGCCAGCCACAGCACAGTCGCCGTCGCAGCGTCAGGACGTCCCAAACGCGCCACCGCCAGGCTGGCTACGACCGCGACGGCGGCGGGATAGGCGAACTTCAGCCAAAATCCGCCCGTGGCCAACGCCGTCGACAGATCAGGACGAGGTCCGAAGAGGAAGATCGCCAGGCTCAGCGCTACTGCAACGGCGCCGAGCGAGGCGAACGAGACCAGCCGCCGGTTCGAGGGCGGCCGATAGGCTGCGGCGTCCGCGAGGGTTCGGATCAGGTCTTCAGTGACCCGATCCTTTCCAAGCAGCGCGGCGCCGATTGGCGAGCGCCAAGGCAAGGCGCGGCGAAAGGGGGAGATAGAGCTCATACATGCCAATACGCCGCTAGCGGCCACACGGTTACTTGTCGATTCGCCGGCCCCTCACATAGTAATCGCGCTTACGGCCAGGGATGGAGCTTATCGAGGGCGAGGGCGATGCGAAGGTGGATTGGGTTGGGCGCGCTTGGGCTATGCCTTTTGGTCGGCCAGGCGCGCGCGGCGGAACGAGCCGCGATTGAGCTGTGGCGCCTCGATTGCGGCGCGTTTCAAGTCAACAATCTCAACACTTTTTCGGATGTTGACGCCTATGGACCAGGCGCCAAACACTTGGTCGGAAGCTGCTATCTGATCCGTCACGGCGACACCTATATGCTCTGGGACACTGGCTTGCCGGTTGAAGTCTTGGGTAAGCCTTTCACCGGCAAGGGCGATATCGAAGGTTCCCTTAAAATCACGCTGGTTGATCAACTTAAGACGCTCGGCCTGAGGCCCGAGCAAATCAATATCGTCGCGCTCAGCCACTACCACTATGACCACACCGGCCAGGCGGTCAGCTTTCCCAATGCAAAGCTGATGATCGGACGCGGCGATGCTGAACATTTGCGCGCCAATCCGGAAGGCTCGGGCAGCGCCGTCACCCATTGGATCAAAGGCGGCGGCAAGTTGGATGAGGTCGAAGGAGATCGCGACGTATTCGGCGACGGTTCGGTCGTCATGATCAATCTTCCAGGCCATACGCCCGGCCACCATGGCCTGCTGATCAGACTTCCAGTGAGCGGTTATGTCTTGTTGTCGGGCGACGTCGCGCATTTCGCGGAAAACTTGGCCGCCAACGCCGTACCCGGCTTCAACGCCGACCGCGCCCAGTCCCTGGCGTCAATCGACCGCTTCAAGTCACTGGGCGCCAATCACCGAGCCAAGATGATCATCCAGCACGAACCCAACGACGTAAGCAAGCTTCCGCCATTTCCTCAGTCGGCGAAGTAAAATGGACGGCTCCAGTCGAGCCCGAAGAGCTCCAAAGCGGTTAAGTCCGTGGCGGGCTCGGACCTGTCCCAAGCCAAGCGCAAGAGTAAATAAGAGGCGGCGGCCTCGTCGCCGGCCCACCGATCCGCCGATCCGCCGATCCGCCGTCTACGACCTCGCAAAGGCGATTAGCGGTTCGATAACCTCGCCATCCGCCGGCGCGTGGAAATAGCATCTGGGTCTGCTGGAACGGGCGAACCGCGGTGACCTCGCCCCTTGATCCCCACCCACTTTGCGAAGCCGCCGATCTGGCGATCGAGGAGGAGGCGCACAACGCCTCCCCTACCCTGCTTGAGACGATCATCGCCCATCGCGCCGACCATCTGGTCGGTTGCACCTTCGTCGAGGCGCGCCTTGGCCATGTTTGATGAACGCCACAGCTCAGCAACTGCTGCGTGGCGCGCTTGACCAATAACCACGACGGATCAAACGGTCGGGGTGGTCCCGCCGTCCAGCACATAGTTGGCGCCGCTGACGAACGCGGCGCGGTCGGACGCCAGGAATGCGACCAGTTCGGCGACCTCCTCCGGCCTGCCTGGCCTGCCGACTGGGATGCCGCCCAACATGTCCACGATCTGCTGGCGCGCCGCTGCTTCGCTCGCGCCCGTATTACGGACGATATCGGCGATCATCCCCTGGGCGCCGGATGTCTCGATGAAGCCAGGCGAGATCATGTTCACGCGTACGCCGCGGGGAGCCAAAGCCTTGGCCAGGCCTTTGCTGTAGGTGGTGAGCCCGGCCTTGGCCGCCGCATAGACGAGCGTGCTGTTGGCGGCGATCGGCAGGCGGGCCGAGACCGAACCGATGTGGATCACCACGCCCGACCCCCGCTCGATCATGCCGGGCACGAAGGCGCGGTCGAGCCGCGCTGGGCCCATCAGGTTCAGGTCAATGATCGTTTGCCAGTCGTCATCGGACAATGTTTCGAACCCGCCAGGCTTGGTCTCTACCCCCCCGGCGTTACTGACCAGGATGTCCAGCCCGCCCCATTCGGCCGCCAGCCGACTGCCGAGGGTCTCGACGCCCGCAGCGGTTCCTACGTCGGCCGGAATGAAGAGGACCCCATACGCGGTTTCGGCCCGCGCCTGGCGCGCGATCGCAGCAACGCGGGCGCCGGCGAGCTGGAAGCGGCGAACGACCGCCGCGCCAATGCCCCGCGTGCCGCCGGTCACCAGCACGCGCTTGTCTGCGAACTCGTCCGCAAACGTGGGGAAGGGATAAGGCGTGACCATGTTCAGGCCCTCGCCTTGTTATGGATGATGATCAACTGAGTGATCCGTTCTTCCCGGAGGCTGAAGTAGAGGCTCAGAACAAGCGGGTCGGGCAGGCCGGTTTTGTCGTAGGTCCCGTCGATGCGTGCATGGACGGTGATGTCGCCATAGCGATCTATGGCCTGCAAGGGCGTGAAGGTGACGCTGTCGCCGAAGATTTCCTTGGCGGCGAAAGCGCGGATCGCCTCGGCTCCGACGAATTCTCGCTGGACGTCATTGACCAGAGCGCCCGGGGCGAAGGTCGCCATCCAGGCATCGATGTTGTGACTATTGCAGGCGGCGATATGGCGAGCGACGGCCGGCGGTAGATCGTTGGTTATATCCTTGGACATGGCTGGCTCCCAATGTTGCTTGCGCCAACTTGAAAGCTATCGGTTCCCCGCGGGAGGCATTAGACGTCCGGTTCGGATAGCATCCATCCCGTTGGGGAATTGATCAGACGCCCGTGTCGGCGAGCCGTGCAGCCAGAACATCTGTCGACTCTGCTGGACTGACGCCGGAACCGCGGCCCGCATGGCCCGGTCGTCCCGCTCATGATCGCTAAGGATTCGCCGCACGCCTTCGAAACCACGCCCAGCCCGATGTATATCAACCCGCCACGGCCAGGTTTGTTGATGAAGGGACCTCACCCAAAACCGGATGGATGCGACGCGTATGAAGCCGAGGCCGCGGTGGTGTTCGGAATGTTCTGCAAAATCGCCCGAGGGCGGCGGCCATGGCGAAGGGTGATGTTGAAAGCCGCCAACCCCGTGGAAGGCGAAACGCCATGCCCAAGTTGAAGATACCGCCGCCGGGGTGAGACCGAGGCCGCCAGCTCCCAAGCATCGGTTGGGCCGCGTTTTCGGCTCGCGACCTGGAGCGGGCCCGACATGGCGGCGAGGCCTTCATCCGGCCGTTATGCACGCATCGATGACATATGCGCGCGTCCGGGATCGGTCGAGGAACTTAGCTTCGTCGACTGCGATTGCATCATCGACCGCCTCCGGGCCAAAGAGCTTCCCCATATAGGCGAGAAACGCGTTCTGATCGGAGAATGCGACCTCGACCATGCAATCGAAGTCCACCTCAAGCCCAGTCCTCATGAGCTCTTTGGCCCTATCCACATAGCGACGCGTATGGACTGGGGGCTTTGGCGCCTTACTCAAAAGCAGCGGAACGTGGTGGTTTTCATAATAATCCTTGAAATCTGGCAAACTCAAGCCGTCACGCTTTGTCAAAAATCCAAACACTCTGTACATTACGGCTCTCCTTTATAGAGCACATTCGAACTATTACTGGTCATCCGGTGATGAAGATCGACCGGTAAGTCAATTTGGTGACTTTATCCCTCTCGCATCGGCAGATGGATCGTTATTTTTATTTGTATAGCCAAGGTTTATAGGCGATCTCGATGTTGTATCCGTCCGGGTCTGCGATGTTCGCCGCGAAGTAGTCGACGCGCCATTCGGGCCGAAGGCTCGGTTCCTTGATTGAAGTAGCTCCGGCGTCTATCGCCGCCTTGTAGCTGGCCCTGACAACGTCCGCGGTCTTGGCGGTGAATGCGACGTAAAGATCTTTGGCGACGTCGCCATTCTTCAACCAGAAGCCCGGCTCGCCACTGATCGCGAAGCCGTGCAGCTGGTCGAACGCGTAAGGCATGTCGACGCCAAGCGGCTCGAGCATCGCCTTGTAGAATTCACTCGACCGCTTCAGGTCGAAGACGGGAAGGTAAATATGGTCAATCATGGCTTTCCTCGCTTCGTTTGGCTGTGGACGGCCCCGATCAGAGATCTCGCGAAATTCTGAACCGGGCCCGCCATGGGGATACGGCGGCTCGATCTTTTCGAGCGGACATGCGGGAAATGGATGTCGAAGCCGTCGATGGCGGTCTCCAGCGGTGACGCTCGACCACGCCTTGACCCTTGGCGAGCCGGACGCCTTGGGTCCGCTCGCCGGCCGTCTCTAGTTCAGGCCAGCGGGTCTGATCGATGCGGCGGTCGAAGGGCGTCGTCGGGCATGGATCTCTGCTCCGTTAGCCGACACCTTCGACAATGACGCCGTGATAAATCGCCCCGTTTTTGCGGTGCTTGGCCACGTCTTGGTAGGCCTCGCTGCAAATCCAATCCTTTGCGGTCTTTACGCTCGGGAATTTCACGATGACCATTCCCTCAATCGGATCACCTTCAAGGATTTCGTGCTTTCCATCGGCTACGAGAACTTCGATCGGACGATCCTTCATCGTTGCTTTTACTCCAGTCCGATAATTTTCTAGCTCGTCTCGATTTATGGTCTTGGTTCTCGTGAAAACAACAAACGCAGACATGATCGTTCTCCGTTATTTTACTTGTTGCCACCGTTTACGAAGATGATTTCTCCCGTCAGCCAGCCCGCGTCATCGGAGGCCAGAAACACGGCCACGCGGGCGATGTCCTCGGGTTGGCCGACGCGCCCCAGCGGCGTCCTTGCGACTATCTGCTGCTTGGCTTCGGTTCCCATGACGCCCGCCGCGCGCGCACCCTCCGTCTCAGTTCCGCCGGGGCTGAGGGCGTTGACGCGGATTTTTCGCGGGCCGAACTCTTTTGAGAGCACGCGCGTCAAGCCATCGACAGCGCTCTTTGACGCCGCGTAGATCGAAAGGGTCGGGTCGGCAGCGACGCTCTCCGTCGAGCCGATGTTGATAATACTGCCGCCTTCCACACCGAAGGCCGGCAAAGCGGCCTCGATCATGAGAAACACGCCAAGCACGTTCGTGTTGAACTGACGGTGAAACTCCTGCTCGCTGAACTGCTCGAAGGGCGCGAACGAAAAGACGCCCGCGTTGTTCACGAGCACATCAAGGCGACCGAAGGCATTTTTCGCCTCCGCGACGAGGCGTTGTGCGTCGGCCCCCTGCGCCACGTCGCCTTGCACGGCGATGGCGCGTCCACCTTGGCCGGTGATTTCGCGCACCACCCGTTCTGCGCCTTCATGATCGCGCGCATAGTTCACAATCACCGACGCGCCTTGCGCGCCAAAGGCTTTTGCAATGGCCGCTCCGATTCCTTTCGAAGCGCCCGTCACTATCGCGACCTTATCGCCGAGCCTTTTCATGGCATCACCTCGTTCGTTGTCGGTGACGACAATTTATCAATTCAACCCAGCGCGCATCAGACAGTCAGATCGGATAGCATCGATCCCGCTGGGGAATAGATCAGTCGCCCGTTTCAGCGAGCAGCTCAGCCAGAAAGTCAACAAACACGGCGACTTTGCTAGGTTGACGACGGGACGCGGGTCGCACGGCGCTGATCGGAATTCTGGCCGGCTCACGATCACGCAGGATTCGCCGCACGGTTCCGGCGCGTATGTCAGCCGCAAAAAGCCAATATGGCGCCTGGGTGACGCCAAGGCCGGCAAGAACCGCGGCGCGTTGCTCTTCGCCATCATTGCTGCGAAACGACGCCGCCGCCTGATAGGATATCAACCCGGCGCGGCTGGCGAAGGTCCAGGGGCGCGGTCCATCCTGCGAGACGAAGATCACACCGTCGTGCTGGTCGAGATCGCCGGGACGCGTGGGCTCCCCTCTGCGTTCCAGATACTCTGCTGACGCTACGGCGACGACAGCGGACTCGCCGATCTTGCGCGCGACAAGGCTGGAATCCGAAAGGGCGCCGTTACGAATGGCGAGGTCGATGCCTTCTTCGACGAGATTGCTCGTCCGTTCGGAGACCAGCATCTCGACGACGACCTTGGGATAGCGTGCACGGAACGCAGGTAGCTTCGGTACGACATAGCGGCGAGAAAAGCCCGGTGCGGCGGTGACGCGCACCACGCCAGCCGGCGAGGCCTGGCCGGAGCCGATGCGGGATTCGGCGGCCTCGAGATCGCTGATCAAGGGGACCGCGGACTCATAGAAATCGCGTCCTGCCTCGGTCAGACTCAGGCTCCGGGAGGTGCGCATGAGGAGTTGGGCGCCGAGACGTTCCTCCAGCGCAGCGACCTGTTTGCTGATCGCCGGCTGACCCGTGCCAAGCTCGCGCGCAACCGCCGAAAAGCTCCCACTCTCGACGACGCGCACGAATATTTTGATGCCTTCGAGGCGATCCATCCAATTCTCCGCAGGTGAATGTAACGAAGAACTGGAATGATTGAGCAGCTAATTCTGGCTAATCCATGCCGTTTCAGGGCCATAATGGTTGGCCGTCGCGCCGATGTCCTTGGCCCGGCCAAGGACGCCCGGGCCGCCGAAGCTCCCCTGTCACGCCCTGGCCGTAGTTTTCGGCGCCCAGTTTCGGCGGCAGCCGGCCCTGTCGTTGTAAACGCGGCGCAAAAGAGGTGGTCTAAATGCGCCCGTGGGCCTTGCGCGACGCCGCGGCCAACTCGGAAAAGTCGATCGTCGCGGAGGGCTGAGTAAGGATACGATCATCTACGATGAAGGTCGGCGTTCCGTGGACGCCGATTGTCCGGGCAAGCTTGAGGCTGGCGTCGATAGCCGCCATAAGCTTGGGATCGGCCATATCGCGGCGCAGCCGTTGAACGTTGAGACCCACATCTTTCGCGACGCCCAGGATCGCATCCTCGTCGAGCCCGCCACGGTAAAGCATGAGGGCCTGGTGGAAGGCGGCGTATTTTCCCTGCCGATCCGCGGCCAACGCAGCCCGGCTGGCGATCGCAGACTGGGGCGTGAGAATCGGAAATTCCTCAACCACCAGACGCACGTTCTTGTCTGACTTGAGCCACGCCTGCAGCCGCGGCTCAGCGGCCTTGCAGTAGGGGCAGGCGTAGTCAAAGAACTCAATGACCGTCACATCGCCGTTGGGATTGCCAAGGATATGGCCGGCCGCTCCATGCAGCAGCGCGTCTTGGTGCTGCACGATGACGGGATCGCCCGCCGACGAGGGCCCAGCAACCGTCGGCGCAGCGCCGCCCACGGCAAGTACGGCGGCCAGCGCAATGGCTGCGCGGCGGGCAGTCCAAGCCATGGCGAACTCCCTCAGTCGGCGCGCGGTGGGCGGAAAGACCACGTTTAAACCGCCATGCTGCACATTCAACATTCCCATCCCCTTCTCACGCCTCTGAATGGAGTTCGGCGCCCGTTGGCCAACGTTACGGTGTTGTTGGAAATTTTCCCGGGACCAGTCTCGAAACCCAACCCGCGATGCGTTCCTCAGGCCCCCGCCTTGGCGATGGCCGCTTCGAGATCGCTGAAAGGCCTTGGGCTCATGTGCATGCCGATCAAGCGGTCCACGTGCAAGTGGGCTGCGGCGATGGAGTCGCGGACCTCGATCAGACTTTCTGGATAGAGGAACGCTCCTCCAGACCCCAGCGGCTGGATCATCTCGCCAGTGTGCAGGATCCGCGCATCGGGTATGTGGGTCATCAGCATCGGCTCGACGGCGAGCGCGTTGGGCATGACAACCACGCGGTTGCGGCCGTGACCGATTTCGAGGGGGCCGGACACCGCACGCAGGATCGGCTTGGTCGGCGCCTGAGACAACCGATCCGGGACGAGACCATGCGGCGCCTCGATGATCTGGCGAAGCGTGGCCACATTGACATCGCGGACGTAGATCGGAATACGGCGCGCCACATATTCGCGCACGCCCCCCACGTGCCAGAAGAAGCTCGTCGACGTCACCAGCGCCTTGATCGGCAAACCGGGAAACCTACGCCCGGCCTCCGCGATCACCTCGGCCGAATAGCCGGACGAGATCGGCGCATCGATGATCACCACGCCGTCGTCCTGGCGCACCAGGGTGACGAACCACGAGCCGGGGATCTGCACCACGCCAGGCGCGATCTCCTCGATGCCGCGGTGCGGATCCGGGGCGCTGGAGATCGGCGTTGCGAGCGCAATCCTGTTCAGGTCGGTTGCGGCTAGACTGGCGACCTGCTTGAGGGTTTCGCTGGGCAACACATCGGCGGGGTCCCAGGCTGGGTCCAGGATCGGCGGCCCGTCGATCGACAGGGTCCGAAGCGGAACATCGTTGCGCCAAGTGTCCCATTGTGTCGGATAGCGCAGACCGCCGGCCTCGTCCCACAATTGAAACTCGGTGCGTTCGCGCACGTCGCCCATGGCGTTGTACGCGATCTCGGAACTGGTGGCGTGCGAGAAGCCCAGGCGGGTTTCAGCGGCGGTGATGAGGTGGCTCGTCGCGTCGATCAACACCTTCGCATGCACCCCCTGCGCTGTGAACGTCACCACCCGCTGCCGGGCGCCGTGCAGGGTCTCGTCGGGCTCCAGGCGAAGGTCGGGCGCTTTGTCGGCCAGCAAAAGAGCGCGGAACGGATCGCCCAGCATCCAGCCCGGCGGCGCCAGGGTGACGCGACGTCCGGTCGGTTTACCGTGGTTCAGCCCATCGAACTGGTCCGCCGCGTCGCGCGTCAACTCCCGCCCGATGACCTCGCCAGTGTCCGGATCCTTGGTTTGGATCAACCGGTAACCGGTGGCGAAATCGTCCGCCATCGAACCGAAGCTGAGCGAGGCGACATAGGGCTCGCCAGCGTGCTCACCCTCCACAATGTCTCGATCGAACAGCCGCATCTTGAACTGAATACGCCGCAGCGTCCGGACATCAGTCTTGCGGTCAAGGGTGCTGATGGCTTCATCGATCAGGGCGTGGGCGGAGCGTCCTGGCTCGGTGCGAGCCGGCTGGCCGTCGCCAATGAGCAAAAGGCCGACCGCAAAGGCCGCCGTCAGTTTGATCTCGCGCCCGCGATAGTTCCAGCTAGATATCGAGAACATTTCACTTTTTTACACAACCGTTGAGGCTGGATTAGAGGTCTCACAGACGTCGAAGTCTGTCGACTCACGGGCTCTTGGAGATCGCGTCGTCGGTGAACGCCAGTCGTTGTCCCGCTCGATCCGGAGGTTAATCGGCGATCGCCTCGAGGGCGGGTGACCATGTCCTGCGCCTGCTGGCGCAAGGAAAGGGCCTGCGTGGCCTCCTGGAGCCCCAAGGTTCTGAGATTGGTTTCCAGGGCGCTTTATCCCTCACAGGGATAAAGCGCGAAACAAACCGAGCAGGAGGCGCCGCGCACGCCCGTCCCTCACTTCAAGACCTCCGCCACAGCGGTTCGCACATCGAACCGGCGGACGCGCAACCAGCGGCGCTCTCGGACGATCCAGGCTCAGGTCGCGTTTGGCCCAGGCGGTGATCATCGCAGCGATGTGGGCGGCATCTGCGCTTCGACCAGTCGGGACACGCCGACCACGCGCTCATGGCTCGTGATGACGATGACCTTATTGGCGATCGCCTCCCCGCGATAACGGGTGAAGCGCCGCGTAAACTCGGTCGCGCTCATCGTGGAATCCTCTCGCGCCTGCGGTTGACAGCGACGGAATGCCTGGATGAACTGGATCGGGGCGGCGCGCTTCCGAACGCGCGCGAAGGAGGCGCGTATGTTCACGCGAATTGTCAAAATCCTGCCGGTGGCTTGCCTGGTGACGAGCACGGCATGGGCGGCGGAAAGTCCCTTCATCGGTGAGTGGAAGCTCGACCCATCGAAGACCAGAATGCCCGACGAGATGAAGGTTGAGAGCAAGGGCGGCGACAAATACGCGTTCGATTTTGGTGGGGGCGCCGAGACGATCGTGGTGGATGGGAGCGACCAACCGGGGGGCTATGGCGGGACCCTGCTGTCGGTGAAGGCTGAAGCGCCCGACACCTGGATCGTCGAGCGCAAGAAAGACGGCCGGTTGCTGCTCAGGGCGACGTGGAAGCTCTCGAAGGACGGTAGTGCGCTCACCGACTATTTCCGCGAGTTCGGGTCCGATGGTTCGACGCTCAGCATGGATTATGTCTACCGGCGCACCGGTGGGGGATCGGGTTTCGCAGCAGACTGGCAGAGTATCAAGGAGACCATGAACTCGCCCTTTCCGCTTCAGGTGAAGGCGTTCCAGGGCGACGGCCTATCCTTCATCACACCCCTGGAGAAAAAGACGCAGGACGTAAAGTTCGACGGCAAGGACTATCCTAACGAGGGGCCGGCCGGGGACCGGGGCGCTTCCTCTTCGGCCCAGCGGGTGGACGAGCGCACTCTCGTGATTACCGACAAGGCCAACGGGAAAGTGACGGATACCGAGACGATTGGGCTCTCAGCCGATCTAAAGACCTTGACCATCACGACGCGCGTTCCCGGCATCGATAAGCCGAGTGTGATGGTGTTCGAGCGGAAATAGCCGAACGAAGTGTTTCGGCAGGCAGGCCATCGTATATCAATCTACGCTGTGTGCTGCGTCTCGCGGGCCGATCGAGATCGTTTCGCAACCTGCTTTCAGCAGACTGACCTGCCCCCTTTCTGATCCCTCGTTTTGAGTGAGAGTCCGTCACAGCGAGGAGACGGACGTGAAGAAGAGCAGATTCAACGAGGCGCAGATCATCGGCGTGCTGCGCGAGCAAGAGGCCGGCGCCGTAAGGTTTCTCCCAATTGTTGGCTATATCCAGCAAAGTGTAAGATTTTGTTGGATATGGCATACACATCCCATGCCGCCCGCGCAAAAATCACTGAGAGCCTCCCGCCGCCCGCTCTGCGGGCGATCCATCAGCTCGGCCAGGATCTGGAGGTGGCGCGCCGCCGCCGTCGCATCTCTCAACAGCTGATGGCCGACCGCATGCTGGTCAACCGCGAAACCGTAATTCGCCTGGAGCGCGGGGATCCGACCGTGAGCCTCAGCGTACTGGCCAGCGCGCTCTTCGTCTTGAGTTTCACCGGCCGCCTCGAAAAGCTTGTTGAGCCGGAGAGCGACGCCGTCGGCATGTCGGAAGATCTGCAGCATCTGCCCAAGCGCGCACACGCGCCGCGCAACAATGATCTCGATTTCTGATGGCCGTCACCGAAACCATCGTCTTCGTCCACCTGAAGGACGGCCCTGCGCCGGCCGGTCGGCTGACCATGACCGAGGAGCCGCGCAACAGCTACGCGACCTTCGCCTATGGTCGTCGCTATTTGGAGCGCCCTGACCGGGTCCCTGTGGACCCGGTCGCGCTGCCCTTGCACGACCCCCGCGACGTTGAACATCGAGCGGATCTGGAAGAACGGCTATCCCGTGGATCGCGCGCCGCCGCCTACCGACGCCCAGCCTCGCGCTTGACATCGATGGGCTTGCTCCAGCGCGACCTTCCATCCGCACTTAGCATCGTTCGGCTCGACGCTCGGACGACCCCCAATCTTTCAAGAACGCTCAGCAAGGCCGAAAACCATGCGTCCAAGCACCGCTCAATCCGTTGCCTCGACCTCCGCTCCCGCTCTTGCCAGGCGGGCTATTCTCCCACTTCCACCGGTCAGATGGCTTCCCCTGATCGTCTGCACCGCCCTTGTCCTGGGCGGCCCGGCCGCCGCGGAAGAGGTGCATCCAGGCTGTTCGGGGATTGACGCCAGAGCCTGCGTCGGCCTCGCGCTCACCGCCATGGGCGGACCGGCTAAGCTGACGGGCATTTCGAACGAACAGCTCGACATTGCCGAGCATGTCGAGCTGACCGAACAGTCCTACCGCCAGGATCCGTTCGTCGTCGCCTATAACCGCACGCGGCTCACGCTGGATCTCTCCGGCAAGCGTCAACATGTTGAGACGCGGGCGATCTGGCCGGAAGCCGATCCCGACACGGCTTCGGCCGAGACGAACCGGGCCTCCACTTCCGTTCCCACCGACGAGCGGCTCGAGCTCGGACCCGAACGGCTCCTGCTCACTGCCGAGGCGGCGGCGGACCTGCACTATGACCGGGCCGAAGCTCTCCGCTCGACACTTCACACGGTGGTGGCCTTTACCTGGCGCGGGGTCCCGGTGAAGGTGCTGATCAACCGCTTCAACCACCTCCCCGATGCGGTCGAGACCACGCAATCCTTCGGCAAGGATTTCTGGTTCGCCTGGGGTGATGTCGCCCAGCGGGTCTATTTCGATAACTGGAAGCTGATCTCCGGCGTCCTCTACCCCACCAACCGGATCGAGGAACGCAACGGCGTCCTGTGGCGCTCCTCCCAGGTGCTCGAGGCCAGGTTCAATGTCGTCCTGGACGACAAGAGTCTCGCGATCGACCCGGCCGCGGCACAAAAGCAGATGTCGTTCGTCTGGGAGATTCCGTTCGACACAAGCGATCATGTGGAGTTGGCCCCGGGAATTGACCTCTACCAGGGCTCCTGGAACATGACCTTCGTGAAGCAGGACGACGGGGTCGTGATCCTGGAAGCGCCGATCTCGCCGTTCTTCACAAAACAAGCAATCGCCAAGGCCCGCGCCGACCACCCATCGCTCCCGATCAAGGCGGTGGTGAGCACCTCGGACTCCTGGCCGCACTTCGCCGGCGTGCGCGAGGCGGTGGCCGAAAAGCTGCCGGTGTACGTCCTCGACCTGAATCAGGCGATGTTCGACCGGGCGGTACGTGCTCCGCACGCCCTGCACCCGGACCTGCAGCAGGCCGCGCCGCAGGCGCCGCAATGGCGGGTGGTCTCTAGCAAGGTCGAGCTGGGCTCCGGCCCAAACCGCATGGTGCTCTACCCGCTCCGCGGGGCGGCCACCGAGCGGCAGTACATGGTCTATTTCCCGGAGCGTCGGCTGCTCTACGCCAGCGATACCCTGTCCTTGGACCCCAAGACCCACGCCCTCTACGACCCCGAGCTGGTCCACGAGGTCGTCCAGGCCGTGGAGCGAGAACACCTGCAGGTCGATCGGGTCTTCGCCATGCACGAAGGCCCAACCGCCTGGAGCCAGATCGTCGGTCTCGTCGCCGCTGCGCTTTAGCGGTCAGAAAGTCGATACCGTCGTCGGCGCCGGCAGGCGATTTCGTTTGCCCGCGATAGGCCCAAAATCGCCGCCGCAAAACAGGAGCAAAAATACCGTCAACATCCATAACATGATTGAGTGCTATCCGCCATCGTCAGCATCTGACCCCGCTCATGGCGGCCTCTAAAAGCTCAGATCACGCACGGTGATACCCGCGGCGTTGGCTCGCGCAGCAACATCGGCGCAACGCGCCATGAGCTCATCAAAAGGTTCTGCGTCCTCCAGGAGAAGTCCGTCCTCGATCATCCGGGCGTAATCTTCTGCCAAGGCATTCAAGCCACCGCCGACAGGCACGAGTCGCAAACCGCCGTTAACAGCGGCTGCGTAGTCGACCGTCGATCGGTCGGCCGCCTTCTCCGCGAAGAACATTCCCTTGTGGCGGCCGACTGCATTTGCCAGCTCATGATCAGCGATAGCGGCAGCCGCCAAACCAGCCTCGTCCAGTCGGGCCACATCATGCCTACCAACTAGGTCGACCGGCACGCGCTAGGTGGCAAATCTCGAGAGGCGTTCGGCGAACCTGCTTCCGAGTGGGGCGTCCGCTGGCTGAATGAATGGCCGATTTCAGAAACAGCAAGCCGGAGCACGAACGACCGCGAGGCGGACGGCCGCGCGGCGCCCGATCAGCTAACGCAGGGACAGCCGCGCGATAGTTTTCCGTTGACCGACAATCCAGGGTGTCGGAGCGCTGTCGGCACGCTAGAATGAATGCGCCGCGAGTTTCGGCAGCGAGCTCGCGCATCGCATTTGACCACTGAACGAGAGGCCGTTGGGATGGGCCAGATGGAGCAAAGAGTATTCTGGACGGGCGGCACATTCGTCCTTCTGGCTTACTCAGTAACGCTGGCCGTCGCGCAGAATATGTCGCTGGGTGAGGCTATCCCCGCCGGAGTGGCGAATACGGTGCCTACTCTGATCTTTGGTGTCGCTGCATACTGGATCATCACGCGGTTTGTCGCGGCCCGAACGCCGGTCGAGCAGGTTGCCGCCCATATCATCATCGCCACCATGTTTGTATTTCTGGCCTATTGGCTGCTGGTGGTCATGCTGGGTTTGTTACACGGCACATCAGTGACGCAGTTCGAAGTCCGGCCTCTGGTGAGCCGCGCGATGGCTTGGCAATCCCTCCAGAATCTTACGACCTACGGCGTGGTCGCACTCCTGGCATATTTGTCGCGGCGGCCGCATGACCGAACGAACGTAACCGAACGCGCTCCGCCAGAGCGCCAAGCGCTATCGCGTTATTTCATCCGCCGCGGCGACGATATCCTGCCGGTCGATGTCGAGGCCATCGTCAGCATCAATGGTGCCGATGACTATGCGGAGGTCGCGACCGCCACCGACCGACATCTGGCGCGCATGACTCTGGCCGGTTTCGAACGCGCACTCGACCCTGCTCGCTTCGCGCGCGTCCACCGTTCGAGCATCGTCAACCTGCAGAGCATCACGCTCGCCGAACCGGCGGGAAGCGGAAGGCTGCTGCTGCACCTGAGCAATGGCGATACCATGGTTACGAGCCGCGCCGGTGCGGCTGTCTTGCGCGAACGCGTGCTCTGACCGGCGCCGGGAAAACCTTCACCGCTTCAGAAGTCGTTTTACCGAATTTGTCAGTTCAAACGCCCTTCCCGGCCTAACCCTCCGATTGTTTCAGAACGGAGGGGTATCGGATGGTACGCAGGGTGGCAGGCAAGGGTTTCGCGTTGTTCCTGCTAGTCGCGGCCTTCCATGGCCAACTCGCAAACGCACAAGATATCGACTATGGACGCACCGAGCATGACGCGACCGCAGTAGCTCCCGGGAGTATCGCGGAGACCGCCAAGCGCATTCTCTCCTCCCCGTTGGCCCACCAGCGTGCCGAACGTGGTGCGTTGCTCCTGGCCATCGGCCAGTACGAACAGGCCTCCGAATTTTATCGCAGCCAGCCGTGTCGATCCTCGCCAAACCCTGCTGACGCCCAAAGCTGCTTCCTCGGTATCTACGCGTCCGCGCGACGATCGACCGCGAAAGCCGGTATGTTCGACGCCGCCCTGCAACACACGCTCGTCGAGCGGGTGTCTGGTCTCGATGCCGTGGCAGAGGAACAACTGTTCGATTGGCTCAGGGGCCGGGATGTCCAAGCGCGGGCAGAATATGATCGTCTGCTCGATCGACTCGCCGGCGCTAAACATATCAGCTTCGATGACGCCGCCCGGCTGGTGCAGGCGAGCGTGACCTTTGAAGCATCGCATTCGGCAAAGCCGGTGATCGATGCCGTTATCGCCCGAGAGAGGGCGCGCCGCTATCGCAGCGACGAAACCATTCTCATCCGCACTCCGCAGGGCACCTCGCTGGCGGCGACCCTGGTCCGCCCGACGTCGGCAACCACGCCTTTGCCGACGGCCATGTGGTTCACAATTTACTCCGATCCGGGTCGCAATCTGGAGATCGCAGCGATGGCCGCCGCGCACGGTTATGCTGGCTTGGTCGTCAATGCGCGTGGCAAGTTGGAAAGCCCGGACTCGATCCGGCCTTACGAAGTCGAGGCCGACGATACCGTCGCTGCGATCAATTGGGCCAGCCGGCAAAGCTGGAGCGACGGCCGCGTCGGCATGTATGGTGGCAGTTACACCGGCTTTGCCGCCTGGGCGGCAACGAAGCATTTGCCCGCCGCTCTCAAGACGATCGTCCCGTATGCAGCGGCGATACCCGGGCAGGGCCTGCCCATGGAAAATAACGTCTTCCTCAACGCCAATTACGGCTGGGCTTTCTATGTCACCAACAACCGTACGCTCGATCGCGCGACCTATAACGATGCGAAGCGATGGCCCGCGATCAATGATCGTTGGTATCAGAGCGGGCGGCGATACCGCGATATCGATCAGGTGGACGGCACGCCCAATCCTTGGCTCCAGCGCTGGTTAAGACATCCCGATTATGATGCCTATTGGCAGTCCATGGTGCCTTACGGCATGGATTTCGCTAAGATCGATATCCCGGTTCTGACGATCACGGGCTATTATGACGACGGCCAGATTTCCGCCTTGCGCTACTTCCAACAGCATTATCTGTATCGGCCGGATGCAGAGCACTACCTCGTCATCGGTCCCTATGATCATTTTGGCTCGCAGCAGTCGTTCAAGGACCCGGTGCTGCGCGACTACACGATCGATCCGGTCGCGCAGTTCGACACGACTGCGCTCACTTTCGCGTGGTTCGACCATGTCTTTCACTCGAAGCCGCTTCCGCTGCTGCTCAAGGATCGGGTCAATTACGAGGTCATGGGGGCCAATGTCTGGCGGCATGCGCCATCACTCGAAGCCATGCATGAGCAGAACTGGCCTCTTTATCTGAGCGAAGTCAGGCGCAACGGGGGATACCATTTGTCGCCAGAGCGGCCGGACGGCCCCAGCGCAATTTCGCAGATCGTCGACTTCGCAGATCGCACGACCACCAGCGCGGACTATTATCCCTTCCCCATCGTCGACTCCAAGCCGGATATGTCAAAAGGGCTCGTGTTCGAAAGCGATCCGCTTACTCATCCAATGGAGATCAGCGGCGCGCTGTCAGGGGTTTTGCGCGTACGCGCCAACAAACGGGATTTCGACTTCACGGTCGCGCTTTACGAACTCCGTCCGGACGGGAGCACGGTGGCGCTCTCTTATTATCTGGGACGCGCGAGCTATGTGCGCGACATGACCAAGCGCTCGCTGCTCACGCCAGGCGCGCTGCGCGAACTGCCCTTCAATCGCTCGCGCGTCATAAGCCGCAAGGCTGCCTCGGGTAGCCGCCTCCTTCTCGTGGTCGATGTCCTAAAAAGCGGATTTCAGCAGATCAATTACGGGACCGGCGGCGACGTCAGCGACGAGTCCATCGCTGATGCTCAGGAACCGCTTCGCGTGGAATGGCAGACCGATAGCTTTATCAAAGTGCCGGTGTCCGACAAACGATACCGCTAGGGTCAGGAGCGGAGCAAAATCATTTGGACAATCAGTATTTTGGCCGGCCGCGCATGCGCTCGTTGATGATGTAACCCAGATCGTATCGCAGGACCACAAATCCTTGTAAAACCTGCGATAAACTACACCAGACTACGCTCCCACCCGATGGGCCGAAACGGCTCTAATCATCTGTATTTACATAAGAAATTTCACATCGACGCTGACAGCACCGGCAAGAAGCACGTCGAAATTCCAAGTACATGAGTTTACTGGGGAATTTCCCACATCACGATCGCGTTACGTTCAGAGTGTTTCGCGGACATTCGACTCGTTCACGCAAGCATGCTGCTCCAGTGAGAACCTAACAGGGCTATAGGTCCCTGGTCGATCTCGTCCGTGGCGAGCTCGTCTTCGTTCACGGGCGCGCGGTTTTCCGCCCCCCGTTTGAGGTCACGACCTGCGACCCTAGAGCATCTAACTGTTCGGCCGTCATCTGGAACGCACAGCCCTCGATCTGCGCGGTCAATGCGACCTTAGCTCTTCCGCGCTCCGAAACAACCGGAGCATAAGAATGACTTCCAAACCTGCCCCTTCCCTCGTTCGCCGAACCGATGACCGATCGGGCCCACGGAACCGCCCTGAGTTTCGACGTTGTGTACGCCGCTCAGAGTTGCGCCAGATCGTGCCGCTCGGCGACACCACCATCTACGAGCTCGAACAACCAGGCGAGTTCCCGCGGCGCTTCAACCTCTCGCCTCGCTGCGTCGTCTGGGACCTGGCCGAGGTCGAGGCCTGGGTGGAAGATCGCAAGCGAGCTTTTGAGGCTGGCGCATCGCGTCCAGCGGCGGGGGCGGACGTGCGTCGACGAAAGACGCGGCCGGTAAAGTAGCGCCAGCCACGGGTGACCGTAGCGTTGCGGCGGTACGGTCACTTTGGACCGATCACATGGATGACGCGCACCATCGCGCCATTTGCGATATAGCCGGCAAGCGATTATTATTCTCCGAAAGGAGAATATTAGATGTCTCATACCGCTCGTCTCTACACCCCTGCCGAAGCTGGCGCCGTGAGCGGCCTCAAGCTCAAGGCCGTTCACAACGCCATCGACAAGCGGATCATCGAGACCGTCGCGGAGACGACAATTGGGCCCAGGCGGACTGAAGGTCGATTTCTGACCCGTCAAAGCCTGGTGTTCCTCAGGGTATGGCGGGGCGTCGGCGACACCTTGTCCGCAGAACGGCGGGAGCGGCTGTTCGAAGCCATCGCCGCAACGCCCGCGGCAAAGACCGTCAAAGCCGACGACCTCTTGATCGTCGATGTCGGCGAAGCTCGCAAACAAGTCGAGCGAGGCGTTCGCGACCTCGAAGACGCTGAAGCCGTCGTGGTCAGGGACAAGGCCACGATGGGCGGTGAACCGGTGTTCAAAGGCACGCGCGTCCCCGTCTATGGGATCGTCGCCATGATGGATGCCGGCGCCTCCGCGGAGGATCTGCTGTCCGGCTATCCCAAGCTGACAGCGCGGATGCTCGACCTGGCGCGCGTCTGGGTATCCGCCCACCCGCGGCGCGGACGGCCGAAATCGCTCAAAGACCTGGGCCTGACCGTCAAAAGCACGCGTGGGGCGCCACTCAAGGGTGATCCGCTTTCAAACTCGGCCAAGTCGAGCTCGACAGCAGCCGAGTGAACTTCCTCATCGACGAGTGTCTGCACACCTCCTTGGTGGAGGTCGCGATCCAACGCGGCCACGATGCGACGCACATCAACTACCGCGGGCTGAGCGGCGTGTAGGACTGGGCCCTGATGGCGCCGATCCGCGAAGACGAGTTCACCTTCGTGACCAACAACGCCCGAGGCTTCCGCAAGCTGTACGCCAAGGAGGAGATTCACGCCGGGCTGGTCATCCTCATCCCGAATGCGGGTATCGGTTAGGTTAGAATTTGAAGTCCGTGCTTCTGGACGATGCTGAGCAACTTAAGTGCAGCGCCGCTCGGCTTTTTGGCCCCGGTTTCCCACTTCTCGACCGTGCTTTCGCTGGTGTTGAGGTAGCGGGCGAACACCGGCTGACTGACCTTGTTGGTCTCGCGGAGCTGCTTGATCGCCGCCGGTGCGATGGCTGGAGTGACAGCCAGACAAGTTTCATCGAAATCGCGCATGGTCGCCTTGTCGATCGTGCCGGCGCGCTCCATGCCGGCGACGGCGCTATGGATCGCCTCGAATGCGTCGCTCTTGAACTTACGCGTCGCGGTCATTGCAAATCTCCGCCAGTTCTTTGGCTTTCAGCTCCTTCGCGATCTCGACATCCGTCTTTCCGGAGTAGAGATCGGCCAGTTTGCGAAACGCCCTCAGCTCGTCGTCGTCGATGTTAGCCCGGTCCTTCTTCGCAAAGAGCTAGGCGAAAACCCAGCAACGCCGCCCCTTGGCGAGGATGATGCTTCGGCGCCTATTCTTATCTAGGGCGCTTCTTGAACACGCCTCCGCCCAGATCGTCGACCTGACCCAGGTTCACTTCCGCGATGGCCGCGCAAAGCTCTTCGTCGTTGATAAGCGCTTTGCGCGCCGCTTTGGCGAACCACGCGGTCTTAAAGGCCCGCATGGGTTCCTCAGCATTTGCCATGGCCGCAATGTAGCACTAAGTGCTACCGCCTGCACGGCTGCGCGCTGAGTACGCGAGAAGTCCGCCGCCCGAGGCTGGGTTATGCCCAATGCGGTGCGTCGGAAAACGCCAGGACCGGCCATTGGCATCATGCCGGAAAGGCGACCGTCGGAGCCCTTCAAAGACGGGGAATGCTTCGTGACGGACCCAAGCACGATAGCTGCAACCTGTCCCCAAATTGGGCCACAAATTTAAACTGATCCTAAAGTGGGCCATGTTATAAAGATGACCCTAAAACGGGCCCTCTTTTTGCCCCTAGCCCAAATGGAGCACGATGCCCCTGGCCAACACTGGATTGAATTTCACCCACGTCGTGGTGATGGGCGACATCATCGAAAGCCAAAAGGCCTTGTCAGTGTCGATGCTTCACCTCGACCTCAATGACGCAGTGGATAGGGCCAATAGCGAGTTCGCCTTAGCCTCTCCCCTTACCATCACCCTGGGTGACGAGTTCCAGGGCCTATGCGGATCCCTTTCGGACGGCCTGACGATCGTCCGTTGGATGCGGTCGACCCTGCTACACCAAGGGGTACGTTGCCGCTTTGTTTTAGGATTGGTGCAGATCGAAACAGCGGTCAACGATAAGATCGCCTGGAACATGATGGGCCCGGGCCTTGCGGAAGCTCGGGAGCGCCTGTCGGACAAACGCAACGCCAGCGCCTACCGGTTTTCCCTGCCGCTAGATCCAACCCTGCAGACCTTGCTAGACGCATTGGGGGCGTCGGTAACTGAGGTCGAGAACAGCTGGACAGAACGACAAACTCAGGTAGTGGACGCCTCGTTGAAGCACACGGCGAAGGATACCGACTTGGCCAATGATCTGGGATTGGCCATACGTACACTGTACAAAATCCGGCGGGCCGCCCGTTACGAGTTCTATGTCGATCAATGGCGTGCCGTGAACGCAGCCCTGACCGATCTGGATATCCGGTATGAGCTCCAAACATGACCCTGACGATCTGGCTTTTACGCCTCGCGGCCTACCCCGTCCTATGGTTCTTTCTGGCGATCGTTGGCAACCAAGTCTGCAGCGCTCTGCTAAAACTGTCTAGAATCGACTCCATCGGAGTGCCGCCACGATCGGCTCAACCGACCGAAGCGGCAACGGTCACTCCCACCTCCAGGGCTACGACGGAGCCCTCGGCGGGAGCCTGGATCGGCGCTCTCGAACGATCCCTCATCCTGCTTGGGCTAGCGGCAGGATCCTGGGAAGTGGTCACAGGCGTTGTCGCACTGAAAGCCGTCGCCAGGTTCAAGGAACTGGATCACAGAGTCGGCGCGGAATATTTCCTCGTCGGCTCGCTCGTAAGCCTAGTCTGGGCGATCCTGGTATCCGCCGCGATGCTCACATTCGACAAGCATTGTGGGTTCAATCTCGCGGCCATGGCCAAGGCTGTCCTGCCGTCGGCGAAATAGCGCCACCAGCGGAAGTTGAATCGGTGTCGGAAACTTGCCGTTGGAGCGCGTCGCCCAACGCGGAATTACGACCCGTTGCGGACCTCTGCGTAGCGCCTTGTTCGAGCGGCACCGGCTGCTAGCTTGGCCGCGGCGCTTGATGGAGGAAGTAAACATGTACATCGCGCAGGCATGGCGAGAGGAGCGTCTTTCCGTTCTCGCGGACGCCGTTCGCCAGATACAGTTCTGCGCGCTCGTGGTGCGCACCCAAGCGGGACTCGACGCCACACACATCCCCATGCTGCTGAACGAGACCTCAGACGGCTCGTTCGTGCTCGGCGGACATGTCGCGCGCGCCAATGATCTTTGGAGGCAGGCGCAGCGTCGCCCCGACGCCGTGGCGATCTTTCAGGGGCCGCAAGCTTACGTCCATCCGGGTTGGTTCCCGACCAAGCGGGAGCACGGAAAGGCCGTTCCGACCTGGAACTACATCGCCGTCCATGTGCACGGGCCGTTGGAAGTTGTCGATGACGAGGACTGGACCCGAGCCCACCTCGAAGCCTTGAGCGCGCGCAACGAGAGCCACCGCGCCCAGCCCTGGGCTCTGAGGGATGCGCCTCCGGAATTCATCTCGGCCAAGCTCAAGGGTATCGTGGGCGTCCGTTTGGCCGTGCGGCGTTTCGAGGGCAACTGGAAGATGATGCAACCTCAACCCCCTGAGAACAGGCTTGGGACCATTGAAGGACTTTCGGCCTCGGAGCGGCCCTCGGATCGCGAGGTCGCTGAGGTGATGCGTGGCCTCGAGGAGCGGCGTTAAGAGGCCGGGTCGGCGTCCGGTTTCCACCCTGCCCTGCCTTTGACGAGGTCAACTTTATGGCGCGCAACACTATGGAAAGCAGCGGCTGCTCAGCGCCATGAGCCGCCGTTGGTTCAGCCCAGAAACTTGCCCTTCCGATAGCAGGTTTTTGACGAAGTTGGGCTGATCTGCTTTGGGCACCTGCCTAACCTGGCCGTGCAGATCGATGGCTGGAAAACTTGTCCTTGTCAGACACAGCGCGCCATTGATCGAGCAAGGTGTGCCCCAAAGCGATTGGCGGTTGTCTCAGAAGGGTCGCGAGGCGGCCCGGGCGTTGGCCGGCCGCCTCCGCACATTCGATTCGCCAGCGATCCGGAGCAGTACGGAACGGAACGCGCTGGAGACAGCGGAGATACTTGCGGAGGTGCTCGACCGCCCTGTCCGCGCCGAGCCCGGTTTGCGCGAACACGATCGAGGTTCTCTGGGGTACATGAGCAGGGTGCAACTTGAGGCCGGCGTGGAGAAGCTCCTCGCATCAGACGAGGAGCTCGTATTTGGTGTTGAGACGTTTCGATCTGTTTTTGATCGTATAGAACAGGCCCTTCACGCCGCTGTCGCTGCAGCCGGTCGTGACGTCCTTGCGATTACACACGGAACAGCGGCAGCGATTTTCGTTAGTCGGCGATATGGCGTCGACGCAGTCACACTCTGGCATTCGCTCGGCACGCCGGCGGCCATAGTCTTACAGGACGACCGCTTGGAGCGGGTCGTCCAATAGGCCGAAGCAAGACCCTCGCGCCAGATCTCAAGAAGCGAAATCGCCCCTAGTGTCCCGACGCATTGATTATGACGGTTTGGTCCGAACCGAGGATGGGCAGGTCTTGGGGTGAGACGCGCAGCTGGATGCTGCGAGCGACGCCGGGCTGCTTGTCGATCAGTCCCAGTTGGTCGAGGGTCTTGAGCATCTGGTGGACTGACGGTGCGGTGACCTTGAAGTAACGCTGGAAGTCGGCTTCGGCCGGAGCGCGGCCGTTGATCTGCGCATAGGCCCAGATGAAGGCCAGGTACTGGCCCTGCTTGTCGGTGAACTGCGCTCTCTCCACCATCGCCTCTCGGTCAAGCAATTGATTCATTGTCGATTCACCCAAGGCCCATCCCCACGGAAAGGCCTTTGGAATGAACGTACGGTATCGGTTGAATTTCTGACAGGCTTCACCGCTCGCGAGGCCGAATACCGTCAACCGCCGCGCCAAAAACCTGCGTTTTGGATTTCATTGGACAATTCAGCCGGATCACGTTCGCGTGCATCGGCGACGGCTCTGCTCGCGCCGTCATGCCTCCGGCGCGGACCACGGGTTCAGCAAGGCCACGCCCATAGGTTCAAAGTCGCCGACATTCCGCGTCACCACGGTCAGGCCGTGCGTCAAGGCCGTGGCGGCGATCAGGGCGTCGCGTTCCGGCCGGGGATCGGGAACGTGCAGAGCGGCGCACCGCCGCGCGATCGCGGCGTCGATCGGCAATATCTGTCCTTCAAAGGGTGCGAGCACATGCGTCTCCAGCCAACGGCGCAAGCGCGAGCCTTGCCCCGGATCGCGCCGCTCGATGAGGAGGACGCCACGTTCGAGTTCAAACACCGTGACAGCGGAAAGATATAAATCGGCCGGGTTCGCCGTCGCAGCCCATGTCCTGACGTTGCCGTCGGCGCGACCCGGGTTGCGCAGTTCCGACCAGACGTTGGTGTCGATCAGATAGCTCAATCGAACTCCACCGACCGGAAGATCTGATCGCCCATACGGGGAGGATCAAATTCGATGTCGTCGTCTTCGTCCTGGGTGACGATCTCGATCAGGCTTCGTCTAGCCCCCGCGAGCTTTCGATAGTCATCGAAGTTAAGCAGGACGTGCGAAGGGCGTCCGCGATCGGTGATGATGACCGGCCCCTTCTCCGCCGCCCGCTTGGCCCCGCCGGCGTTCTGATTGAATTCACGGCTTGAAATGGTGGTGATGCTCACGGCGCAATCTCCAATGACCAAAACCTACCATCAATAAGCTCATTGGTCAAATAATTGTAGAAACGTTTCTACTCCCACTCGATGATTTCCCGTCGGTGTAAGTTATTGGATTTCCAGCAGGATTCTTCGGCCGATAGGCGAGATTCCGCCGAAGGCGAGTCCGTCGATGTGCGGATCAGCCTCAAGATCGAGATCAACACGCGCGAACGGGAAGCCTACGATCCGCGGGGCAGGTTTTCGTTGAGCGTGTCGCTGCGCTTTTGCTGGATTTGGCCTTCTTTCGGCGGGGCCTTGTCGCGGTGGCGACCGTCTAATCCGGGTTCTTTCATCTCAAGTCTCATTGTCGATCATGGCGAAGCCCCACGGCCCCGAGGCGGCAAACGTGACGCCCATGGCCAAGATGGCGCCAATCCGCGATCTATGTCGATGCTCCCATTTTGGGATCGTTTATCTTGACAAATCGACTCGGGTAAGCCATAACCATGCGTGTGATCACCAAAGGTGCGCTCCAGGCCTATTGGTCCCGGCGTGGCCGCGAGGATGCTGAAGAGCCCCTCAAAGCCTGGTACGCCGAGGCTCGCAAGGCGGTCTGGAAAACACCGGATGACATCAAGGCGAAGTACCGCTCGGCGAGTTTCGTCGCGGACAACCGCGTGGTGTTCAACATTGGCGGCAACAAGCATCGACTCGTAGTTCACTTGAACTACGGGCTCGGAGTCGTGCTGGTGAAATTTATCGGCACTCACAAGGAGTACGACGCGATCGACGCGACGACGATCGGCGGAGGAGGCAAGACATGATGCTTAAGCCCATCCGCAGCGAAGCGGACTACGACGCCAACCTGGCCCGCCTCGATGCCCTTATCGACGCCGTCCCGGGCACGCCCGAGGGCGATGAACTGGACATCCTCGCCTCCCTCATCGAACGCTACGAGGACGAGCGTTTTCCGATCGAGGCGCCCACTCCTCTGGCGGCGATCCGTTTCCGTATGGAGCAGCAGGATCTCTCGCCGCGTGACCTTGAGCCGTACATCGGTTCGAGGGCTCGCGTCTCGGAGGTCCTGAGCGGAACGCGCGCCCTGTCGATCGACATGATCCGCGCGCTCAATCAGGGTCTGGGTATTCCAGCCGAAGTCCTCATCCGGTCCGATCCGGTGACCCAGAAGAAGGTCGCCAACGCGCTTTCCAGGCCGGCGGCGAAGAAGCTCCAGGCGTGGGGACTGATGGGCGCCGCCGAAGCGTTCGACGCCTTTCTCGCTCGCTCGCTCGGCGGAACGCCAGCCACGGCAAGGTTGCGCAAGACCCGAACCGAGCGGACCAACGCAAAGACCGACCTAGTCGCTCTGCAGGCCTGGTGCGCGGCCGCTCTACTTCGCTCGCAAACCGCGCCTGTGACCGGCCGGTTCGACAAGAAGCGGATCGATCTCGATCTCGTCCGCAATCTCGCAAAGCTCAGCACCCGCGATAACGGGTTGCAAGCCGCGGTCGATCAACTGGCCGGCCTCGGGGTCGCGTTTGTCGTCCTACCTCACCTGCCGGGTACGCATCTGGACGGTGCCGCCATGCTCAGATCCGACGGCGTGCCGGTAATCGCTTTGACCCTCCGCAAGGACCGGATCGACAACTTCTGGTTCACGCTCCTGCACGAGCTGGCCCACGTGAAATCTCACTTGGTGAGCGGCACACAGGTCATTTTTGATGACCTTGAGATCGGCAGCGCCGAGGACATCGAGCAGGAAGCCGATGAAATGGCGCGCGTAGCCCTGATCCCGGACGAGCTTTGGGCATCATTCAACAGCGGCACTTACGTCAGCATGGCTGAGGTGTTTGATTTTGCGCGGCGCATCGAGGTTCACCCGGCGATCGTTGCGGGCCGCTGGCAGCAGCAGAACCGCGACTTCCGTAAGTTCTCCAAGCTGCTCGGCCATGGTGAGGTGCGGCAGGCGCTCGGCGGCCAGGAATTCAACGCCTAGTCCTCGGGCAGCGTGATCGACGCCGCCAATGCAGCTCCGATCGGCCCAGAACGGCGCTCGAGGAAATACCAGACATCGGAGTCGCGAGCGTCATCGAACGCCTGGCCGACTTTGCATGTCAGTAAGAGATCGGCAGCCCAGGTCTCAAGCGGCCAGCCGCACCGCTGGTGATCGCCGAAAACGTCGGTGACTGACCCTTGTCCAGCGCAGACAGCACGCGATGGGCGTCTTCGGCTTCCACGACACGGCAACCGATCTCGGGTTTGTCGACCCGGATGCGGTGCCGGATGGGATAGTTGACCGACAGCGGCAGCACGTGCGGATTGTAGAACAGGTAATAGACCGCCTTGCCGAAATTGCTGTTGAGTTGGTCAATTGCACGGACTTGGTCGCTATCGGCGTGGATGGCGCCGTAGACGCAGCCTTCGTTGAAGTCGAAGGTCCGATGAAGCGCGCCAACCGCCTGAGAGCCCTGGCGCCGAATGAACAGGTTCATGCCGTGGAGGAAGCCGATCTCGTCGTCCTCCTCGACATCATTGTTCTCGGGGTAGAGGCGTTTGGACTGCAGCAAGCCGACCTTCTTTGCGACGAGCGTCCCGCCTCGATAGACATGGACCAGGATGGCGATGTCCGCAGTTTCCCATCGCCGCCTGCCTGGTCCATCCCAGAAGGGCCAAAATCTGGTCAACCCGCCGATGTTGTGAGTGTCCATCCGGACGATGGCGCCCGACGGCAACAGCGTCGGCGCAGTCTCGGGGATGAGGGCCTCGATCAACCCGTCATCAAGCGAGGTCTCGCGGATGTTGGGGACATTGACCAAGCGCTCGCAAACGCGGCGGTTCGCTTCGACGAACACGCCCCTGAACCAGGCGACTACATCGTCGGGAATGTGAGGCCAGGGCTCCATAGGCTCAGATTGGCCAGCTTGGGCGTCAACTGCAACGCTCGTTGTCGGACGCGCGGCGCCGCTCCAGAAGCTCGAACACCACTCTGGACGGCCAGCGTAATCGTCGAGCGGCCGATCTCAGAAAACCTTGGCTGACAGCAAAAGTGGACGGTCAGCCTGACCCGAAATTGCGCGGTAGATCCCGCTAAATTATACCGTCAGCAAGGACGTTAAGATTGACCCGTTAGAACTTTTTGCGGCTCGAAAGGTCCGTTATTTCAATACGCTATCAGCGAAACGATAGCTCGTTGATGATGCAGTCGCAGTGGTATCATTGCTCGTAAAATACTGTTTTTATTAAGAAATCTACAGCAAAGCTACCCCACTCGATCATTTCACTAGCGGCTATTACATTGATATTATTGGCATTTCTGGTTCACGAGAGCGTGTATACCGTCAGAAATACCGTCAGATAGCTACGTTGCTTATTTTGTTGTGCTTTTCGGCACTTGAGGACGTTTGCTACCGACTGCCCGTTGCGACCATCCGATCCCGGCGTTCGAGATAGGGGCGACGCCCCTTACCAGAATCCTCAAACCGATCCGATCGCCCGGACGCTCTTGGCCACCGGCTTGTCGCCGTGCAGGTCGATGGCCATGGATGGCCGATCCGGGAATTCGACCATCAATCGCAGTTCGCCGCCGAGCGCGCGGATGTGTCGACGTAGCGTCGAAACGAGCGCGTCGTCGCCGTGTTCCAGCTTGGATACCCGATCCTGCGATGTTCCCATGGCGGCGGCGACCTCGACCTGGGTACGCTTTACCGCCTCCCGGACCTCCCGAAGCGTGGCCTCGCGGATGAGTTCCTCTCCGCGAGCTTCGCCGGCTTCCTGAACGGTCTTGGGTTGCCGCGCGATCCAGTCATTGGCGTCGACGGTGCGATAAGTCATTTCAGCGCCTCCAGATGTTGATCGAAGCGGGCGTCGGCCCGCTTGATGAGTCCCTTATAAAAACGGCCCGAACTGACACCTGACTTGTCGCCGCCAACAAGCAGGATAGCGGCGCGTTCGGGGTCGAACGCAAAGGCGATGCGCCACACGCCGCCTTCAGCGCGAAAGCGCAGCTCCTTCATGTTCGCGTGGTTGGAGCCGCTCAGGGTGTCGACCGAGGGCCGACCAAGACTGGGTCCAAGTTGCTCGAGCAGCCTGATCCCCGCGATCAACTCGATACGCACTGCCTCTGACAAAGTATCCGCCTCGCGCGCGAAGTCGGCGTGGAACTGAACTGTCCAAGTCATAGCGATATATGGTGTGCAATGAATATGATGTCAAATGCATATTTTGGATTGGCACGGTGTGTCGATCGGCGTCTTACTCACCTATCCATCGAACAATCCCTGGGCGATCGTATAGCCGATCGCCGAATAGCCCGCCGCGCGTTTGGCAGCCATACGGGCCAGCACCGGCACGTCGCGGTCGACATAATCATAGATGACGACCTCCCGCTTGGGGTCATGAAGCCGGTGAAGACGGCCGGCGTACTGCGCCAGGGTTCACCCGCTCGTCCTGCTCTGGAATCACCGCAAGGCGCTCCATCGCTCCTCGCCGCAGCAGAGGCAACCGTTGGCGACGCTGGCGGCCACGGCGCTTCGTCTTGCAGTAACGGCCCATCTCGACGAGTTTGAAGCCGTGACCAAGGTCGCCAACAGCCCATCGCGGGACAAAGGCCGCATCATCCTCGAGCCCTGCGGTCCCGTTGAGGTCAGGCAGGGCGAAGGCTTGGGCGCGCTACTGACCTTGGAGGAAGGCCACCGCCGAGTGCATGACTATTGTCGAATCGCGCGCGTCAAGAAGCCCGCTGTCCGCTCAAAAATACCGTCAGCCGAAAAACGGCTCACCTGACCAAGAATTTCCACACTAGGTCAATGACTTAAGCATCAAATGAAGACCGTCATGGGCGCGATTTGCCTGACGGTATTTTGTTTTGAGCCCGTCGGGCCGATGTCGTTCCAAGTCGGATTAACTAATTGATTTTACCGGGATTTTTTAGGAGCGAAAACGCCCCTCATTCCCACTCGATCGTTCCGGGCGGCTTTGACGTCACGTCGTAAACAACCCTGTTTACACCTCTGACCTCGTTGATGATCCGCGTGGCGGCTCGCCCAAGGACCTCCCAAGGGAATTCGAAGAAATCGGCGGTCATGCCATCCGTTGAAGTTACAGCGCGCAATGCGCAAACCTCCTCGTAGGTGCGAGCATCCCCCATGACACCAACTGTACGGACGGGGAGGAGGACCGCGAAGGCTTGCCAAATTGCATCGTAAAGCCCCGCCTTTCGGATCTCCTCAAGAAAGATCGCATCGGCCTGCTGAAGGACCGCCACGCGTTCGCGCGTCACGACGCCCGGAATCCGGATCGCAAGGCCCGGTCCCGGGAACGGATGACGACCCACAAAAGCGCTGTCGAGACCAAGTTCCACCCCGAGCGCTCTAACCTCATCCTTGAAGAGTTCACGCAACGGCTCGACGAGCTTCAGTTTCATATAGGCGGGAAGCCCGCCCACATTGTGATGGCTCTTGATCACGGCCGAGGGGCCGCCACGCGCCGATACGCTCTCAATCACGTCGGGATAAAGGGTCCCTTGGGCCAGGAACGCAGCCCCTTCGACCTTGGCCGCCTCGCGGTCAAAGATCTCGACAAACACGCGACCAATAATCTTACGCTTTGCCTCAGGATCAGCGACGCCATCCAATTCTCCAAGGAATTCCTTCGAGGCGTCAACATGTACAAGCGGTATATTGTAGTGATCTCGGAAGAGAGAAACGACCTGCTCGGCTTCGTTCAAGCGTAAGAGGCCGGTGTCTACGAACACGCAGGTCAGTTGCTCACCAATCGCCTCGTGGATTAGGACGGCCGCGACGGACGAATCGACGCCGCCTGAAAGACCGCAGATTACCCGGCCCTCACCCACTTGCGCCCGGATCTTTGCAACCATCTCCTGTCGAAAGGACGCCATGGTCCAGTCGCCTGAAAGGCCGGCGATTGAGTGGGTGAAATTTCGAAGCATCTTACCGCCGCGAGGCGTGTGAGCGACCTCAGGATGAAATTGAACGCCATAGAAGCGCTGAGCTTCATTGGCGATCACAGCATAGGGGCTGCCGTCCGAGGACGCGACGACCTCAAAACCCTGCGGAATGGCGGTGATCTTGTCGCCATGGCTCATCCAGACGATCTCCTGAGCGCCGGGCTCGCCCAGTCCGGCAAGCAAAGGCGAAAGGCGTTCAATCAGAATTTCGGCCCGGCCGAACTCGCGCGAATGTCCACCCTCGACCGCGCCGCCCAACTGCGCGCACATGGTCATTTCGCCATAGCAGATCCCCAAGACCGGCACGCCAAGTTCGAAGACCTTTTGAGGGGCTGTCGGGCTTTGCTCCTCGTGGACGCTGGCTGGACCACCCGACAGGATCACCGCCTTGGGCGCAAAGCCTTCCAACATCGCCTCGACCTTGTCGAAAGGGTGGATCTCGCAATAGATCCCGCTTTCGCGAAGGCGCCGGGCGATCAGTTGGGTCACCTGGCTGCCGAAATCGACGATCAGGACACGTTCATGGGCAGGGACGGCAGGCTCAGTCATGGGGCTCCGTTAGCGGGTTTCTCCAGCACGGCGACGAAGAAGCCGTCCGTGCCGGATGTGCGCGGCGTTAAACGCAAAAAGCCTTGCGGCGTGAGAAACCTGGTCAACTTTGGATCGGCTGTGGCAGGTGTTTCGACGAACATCGGCGATCGCGCCAAAAAGGCTGAGACGCGATCTTCGTCTTCTTCAGGCAGAACCGAGCAGGTCACATAGACGAGCCTCCCGCCGGGTCTTACGAACTGCGCGCCAGTTTCCAGCACCAGATCCTGCTCAATTATGCGTTTTTCCAGCGTGTCAGTCGTGAGCCGCCATTTGGTGTCTGGATGGCGCCGCCACGAGCCGGTCCCCGAACAAGGCGCATCGATGAAGACCACGTCCATCTTGCCTTCGAGGCCCTGTAACGGATCAACGTTCACCGGCGAGCGGATTTGAAGATTTCGAACCCCGGCGCGATCGCTGCGTCGGATCGTGTCGGCGAGGCGGCGTGCGTCTCTGTCGTAGGCGTAGATTTGGCCGGTGTTAGCCATGGCCGCCGCCAAAGCCAACGTCTTGCCGCCACCTCCAGCGCACAGATCCAGGACCTGCTTTCCGCGCACATCGCCCGCTGAGGCCGCGGCGATTTGCGAGCCGAGATCTTGGACTTCAAACCAGCCCTTCGAGAATTGCGGAATGGTTTCGACTGCGCCGCTTCGCTCCGATGGGTCGAGCGCAGGCATTCGCAGCGCCGTGGCCAAGAGATCCACCGGCTCGGCAGCCAAGGGGGCCAGGGCTTTCAGCGCCCGGGCCGGATCCGACTTAAGGACATTAACTCGCAGATCGACAGGCGCACGTTCAGAGAGGGCTTGGCCCTCCTCGACGCGCGCCTCACCAAACGCTCTGGCGAGCGAGGCGTCCAGCCAGTCCGGATAGTCTCCGCGAACAGGGCTTGGAGCATCGGTGAGGCTTCGAGGGCTGGTCAGGGCCGCCTGCTCAGCGTCAGTCAGGGGCCCGGGACCAAAAGAAACATCCGCAGCCGCGACCGAGATACGCTCGAGCGGCCAATCCCATATGAAACCCAAGGCCGCCAGTGCGCTCGCACGAACGGTCTTGTTGTCCATCAACCAGGCCAATGACCTGCGGCGTCGCAAAACATCCAACACCAGGCCTGATACGAAGGCGCGGTCTTTGGAACCTGCGTAACGCGCGGACTCCCCCCAGCTCTTGAGCGCCATTCGCACAGGGCGGTGACGCTCTTCAATTTGGGTCAGGACTTCAATTGCCGCCGCGAGGCGTCCGGCGTCACGCAAGGAACATCACCCGAAGAACGCCGCCACCACCATGATCAAGCCCACGATGCTGACCGTCCACACCAGCGTGCGCACCACAGCCATGCCGGAAGCGTAGATCGGTACATAGAGGGCGCGGGCGGCCACATAGAGCATCCCTCCCCAAAAGGTCTGTGCGCCCAGTTTCCCCGCCAGAACGCAGGCCACCATAGCCGCCGCGAAAAGCGGAAAAGTCTCCATGAAATTCGTCAAGGCTCTGTTCAGACGCGCGGCGACCACGCCTACCGGCTTAGCTTCATCGCGCGGCCCCAAAAGCCAGCCTAGATTTCGTTCTCCGCCACTCCCGGCCACAGCCGAACAGACGATCTGAACCAGGCCGATGATTACGGCCCCCACAAGCAGCTTCAACTCCACAGGAATCTGAGCACCCATCGTCGCCTCCCAGGTAATGCCGCTGGCTCGGGATCGGCCGGCTGGCGTTTGTGATTGAAAGTCGTCCCCCTTAGACGGGGCTCGGATAGTTCGGCGCCTCGCGGGTGATCATCACGTCGTGAACGTGACTCTCTCGAAGGCCTGCCCCGGTTATACGAATGAACCGGGCGCGATTGCGGAATTCCACCAGGTTTGCTGCACCGACATAGCCCATGGCGGCGCGAAGGCCTCCGACCATCTGGTGCAGGATCGGGGCGATAGGCCCCTTGTAGGGCACCTGCCCTTCGATACCCTCAGGGACCAGCTTCAGAGCGTCGGTGACATCCTTCTGGAAGTAGCGATCAGCCGAGCCGCGTGACATGGCGCCCAGAGACCCCATTCCCCGGTAGGTCTTGTAGGACCGGCCCTGATAGAGAAAGACCTCGCCCGGGCCTTCGTCGACACCTGCGAACACCGATCCCATCATCGCGACGCACGCTCCCATAGCAAGCGCCTTGGCCAGGTCGCCGGAGTACTTGATCCCACCGTCTGCGATAACCGGCACATCGGAGCTCGCCGCGGCGCGAACCGCATCAGCGATAGCGGTGAGCTGCGGCACGCCGACACCGGCCACGATCCGGGTTGTGCAGATTGATCCAGGTCCGATACCGACCTTGACCGCATCGGCGCCGGCGTCGATCAGCGCTCTGGCGCCATCGTAGGTGGCGACGTTGCCGGCGACAATCTGGACCCGGTTTGTCTCACGCTTCACCCGATCCACCGCCCTGGCGACGTCGGCGTTGTGGCCATGGGCGGTGTCGATCACCACAACGTCGACGCCGGCGTCCACCAGCGCCATCGAGCGCTCCCAGCCTGCATCGCCGACCGTCGAGGCTGCACCGACAAGCAGTCGACCTTGCGCATCCTTGGCCGCATTGGGGTGAGCTTGCGATTTCTCCATGTCCTTGACGGTGATAAGTCCGACGGCGTGGTAGTCATCATCGACGACGATCAGTCGCTCGATCTTATGGCGACGGAGGAGCTCGCGGGCCTCGGTCTGGCTGACGCCTTCTTTGACGGTTATCAAGTTCTCGTGCGTCATCAACGCCTTGGCGGGAACGTTTCCGCTACCTTCAAACCGCATGTCGCGGTTCGTAAGAATTCCGCAGAGTTTTCCATTGTCATCGACGACTGGAAAACCAGAAATCTTTCGCCTCGCCTTGATCTCGCGAACCTCGCTGAGCAGCGTGTCGGGATGGATGGTCATCGGATTGATGACCATACCGCTTTCGTAGCGCTTGACCTCGCGGACCTGGTCGGCCTGTTCGTCGACGGTGAGGTTGCGATGCAAGATTCCCAGGCCGCCGTTTTGAGCCATGGCGATCGCCAGACGGCTTTCGGTGACCGTGTCCATCGCAGCAGACACCAGCGGTATGTTCAGATTGATCTCTCGCGTGAACCGGGTCGCAACATCCACTTGAGTGGGCATTACGTCGGAAGGGCCCGGTTCTAGCAAAACATCGTCGAAGGTTAGCCCTTCGCGAATCTCCATTGAGACACCTCGTTTTGCGGGGTGCGTATACGCGTCGGAGGGTGATGGGGGCAAGGGCGCTTCGATCCGGCTCATGCAGGAAACGACTCCGATTGAGGGTGGAACTAGGTGCGAACGCGAGGGGAGACGGCTGGAGAGCAGCCGATAGCCAGGGCTGCAACTCAGTTGGGGGTTGAGGCCAAGGAGCGCCGACGCGGCCAGCTGGACGTCTGGCGGTTGGAGACGCCGCTGAGACCCGCCTCCACCCACGGCTGCAATTTCAGCGCCCGGCGTTGGGGTTGGCGTAGAGGGCTCCATGAGCGTCTATGCGCCCATTGTTGTTGCGCACAAAACGACATATTGCTCTCAGGGTGTTCGAAAATCTCACACCTGAAGCTCTCCCATCACTGAATGCGTTGCGGGCGTTCGAGGCGATGGCCCGGACGGGCCGCGCGACGCTTGCGGCCCAAGAACTTGGCGTCACCCACAGCGCCATCAGCAGGCAGGTCAAAGCGTTGGAGGCGCGGTTGGGCGTGCGGCTTTTCCAAGGCCCAAAGCATCGCCTGATCCTGACTGCAGCCGGTCAATCGCTGCTAGCCCCGCTTACCGGCGCGTTCGACCAAATTGCAGCAGCCGTCCGCGGCCTGCGCAATGATGGCGAGGATCTCTACCTGGCGGTCAACGCCAGCGTCTCGGTGAAATGGCTCATTCCGCGCCTTGGATCCTTTTCAGTTCGGCATCCGGAAATCCGGCTTCATCTCGACGAATTAGCGCCTCAGGCGTTGGCCCACCGCGGCGCCCAGGCCGTGGTGCGGATCGTCCCGGCGAGCCGGCTTTCGGACCCCTTGGTGACGGCTTTCATCCAAAACCACATCGGTCCGGTTATGACGCCTGCACTGGCCGAACGTTTCGCCGCCGAACCTTTAGGGGCTCCTCGCCTGGCCGCACATTCCCATCCCCAGGGATGGGCGATCTGGGCGGCGATGGCCGGATTTGAATTGGAGCCTGCGCCAGAACAGCCCTTCGCTCACGTCCATTTCGCCCTGGATGCTGCGCTGGCGGGCCTTGGCGTGGCGATCATGTCGTGGCCCTTGGTCGCTGAGGAAATCGCTGAGGGCAGGCTGGCGGCGCCCTATGGTTTCCGCCGCGCCGAGAGCGCGTTCGCCCTCATCACCGCGCCCCGGAGGCCAGAGCCGGCCGCTTACATGCTTTCGCAACTGGCTGGTTGAGCAGGGTTCGCTGACGCCAATGGCGCCCACAGGCCAAGCGGGCGCAGCGATGACGACGCGGTGAGCAAATGCGCGTAGCGGCGCATGACATGCCCTGTCTTCGGTTGAGCTAAAACCGCAGGCTGCACTGTCGTTGCGCTAGATCAGACCCTTGAACCCGGTCGCGATCAAGTAGAGCTCCGACGAATCAGAACGACTGGCCTTGGGTTTCACTGTCTTTACGCTTGAGAAATGCCGCTTTAATTTAGCGATCACCTCAGCGGTCTCTCCGCCCTGAAAGGCCTTGGCGATAAACGACCCTCCAGGCTTGAGGACGTCCACCGCAAAATCTACGGCCGCCTCGATCAAGCCTACGATGCGCAGGTGGTCAGTTTGGCGATGACCGACCGTATTTGGAGCCATATCCGACATGACCAGATCGGGCGCGCCGCCCAGAAGCCCGATCAACTGCGCACCGCACTGCGGATCGGTGAAGTCCATCTGCAGAATTTGCGCTGGCGCCAAGGGATCAACGGCCAATAGATCGACCCCGGCGATCTGCACCACGCCGCGTTCAATCGCCACCTGGGTCCAACCGCCGGGCGCCAGGCCCAGGTCGATCACGCGTGCGCCACGCTTGAGGAAATGGAACCTGTCATCGAGTTCGGTGAGTTTGTAGGCGGCTCTGCTGCGGTAGCCGTGGGCCCGCGCCTTGGCGGCGAACGGATCATTGATCTGGCGTGAGAGCCAGGCCTGCTGAGAGGGCGTGCGTTTCCACGCCGTCTTGAGCCGTGCTGGGATGACACGGCCAGCTTCAGCACCCCCGCTGGGAGGTCTGACCATGCGCTTTCGGGTGGGCGGTTCGTCACTCATTGCGCCGCCGCCAATTGTCGATCTCCCTTGCGGCGACGTCGACGCTGACGCCCGCCGCGATCGGCCATCAGCGAAAGCAGGATGCCTTCGCGCAAGCCGCGATCGGCCACCCGAACCCGGCTGCATGGCCAGATCTCTTGCACGGCTTGAAGGATCGCTGCGCCCGCCAACACCAGGTCGGCGCGATCGGGTCCGATGCAAGGCTGGTTAGCGCGCTCAGTGGCGTTGAGCGCCAAGAGGCGACCTGCGGCGATGTCGCAATCATCCCGGGTCATCCAGATTCCGTCTACACGACTACGGTCGTAACGCGGCAATTCCAGATGCAGTCCAGCCAAGCTGGTGATGGCGCCTGACGTGCCAATAAGATGGGCCCGGTCGGCGTCGAAGACGGCGCGGAGACTCTCCGCGCGCCGAAAGGCGGCGATCTCGATTTTGACCGTGTCGACCATCACGCGAAACCAGTCATCGGTGGCGACATCGCCCTCGGGAAAGCGCTCCGCCAAGGTGACCACGCCGATCGGCACTGAAAGCCACGCCCTCAGAGGCGGCATGCCGGTGGGCGGCGCCCCCTTCAGGTCGACCCAGGAAAGCTCCGTCGAGCCGCCGCCCACATCAACAACCAAGGCGGCGTCCAAAGTGCGATCGATGAGGTTAAGGCAGCCCGCCACCGAGAGCCTTGCCTCTTCCTGGGGCGGAATGATCTGCAGGCGAAGTCCGGTCTCCTCGGACACCCGCTCGAGGAACGCCTTGCCGTTCTCAGCCATGCGGCAAGCCTGTGTCGCAATCGCGCGAAGACGCACGACGCGTCTGCGGCGCAACTTTTCAGCACTGACCTTCAGGGCCGCGAGCGCGCGCTCCATCGCCGCCTCAGACAGGCGCCCCGACGCGGTTAGACCCTCGCCAAGCCGCACGATCCTCGAATAGGCCTCAATCACGCGAAAACCGCCCTGCCCCTGCGGTGTGGCGATCAACAGGCGACAGTTATTTGTGCCGAGGTCCAGAGCGCCATAGCAAGGCGGCTCATTTGTCGGCCTCTCCCGGCCACGATTGATGGCGCGGGGCGCGCTCGGCGCCTCAGTCATGGACCGCAAGTCCTTCGCAGGCGCAAGCCGCAGCGGCGCGCCTCATTTCGCCGAGAGCTTAGCAAGCCCGCGCGCCTCTCGGAAGGCTTGGCCTTGAACGCTTGGTATTGAACGCTACGTTCACCTCCCAGTTAGGAGCCTTGGGTTAGATTCGCCGGATGGACATGCACTGCGCCAAATTTGCGATCGGCCAAGTCGTGCGTCACCGCGTCTATCCATTTCGCGGCGTGATCTTCGACGTCGATCCGACGTTCTCGAACACCGAGGAATACTGGCTGTCGATTCCTGAGAACATCCGCCCGCATAAGGACCAGCCTTTCTATCATCTCCTCGCTGAGAACGATGAAAGCGCCTACGTAGCCTATGTCTCGGAGCAGAACCTTGTGCCCGACGATACGGGCCAGCCCGTGGGGCACCCCCAGGCGTCGATGCTCTTCGAGTCGTTCCGCGAGGGCCAATACACGCTGCGCCCACGTGTCAGCCACTAGACCTAACTGGTCGCGTCTTTGAGCGACCAGGGCCAGGCCTCGGGCTCGACTTAGCTGCGGGTAAGCGCCGCGACCACCTTGCGCGCTTAGTCGCTGCGCCGGTCCCTACCTTACGATTGAGCCCCGATCGATGGATCGAGCTTACGGGCCTGGGCCTTGTCGGCGTCCGCGCCAGGCCCATCGCCCAGCGCCGCGCGAATTTCACCGCGCGCCTCCCATGCCGAAGCGTTTCTCGGATCGCCCTTCAGGGCTGCGTCGTAGAAATCTCTCGCCAGCATGAGATCGCCCAGCTGGCGGTAAGTGTCGGCCTTGGCCGCGAGCGTCTGAGGATCTCCCGGCGTCAAGCGCAGGACGGCGTTGAAGTCGCGCAGCGCCGCATCATAGCGGTTGAGTTGCTTATAGGTCTGACCCCGGTTGAAGAGGATGACATCGTCTTTCGGATCCGTGGCCAGGGCCTTGTTGAAATCAGCCAACGCAAGCTCGGGCTTTAACTGCGCCAGGTAGAAGTCGCCGCGGTCATTTAGGGCTGTGCTGTCGTCTGGTTTGATCGCCAGGGCGGCGTTGAAGTCAGCCAGCGCCGCAGGCGCCTTCTTGCCTTTGCCTTGAACCACCCAGCTATGGCCGCGTGCGGCGAGAGCTTCGACATCCCTTGGGTTTAGCGAGAGGGCTCGGTCAAAATCCTTTCGACCATCGTCGAAACGGCCTTGCCTGACCAGAAGCTGGCCTCGGTCAATCAGGGCGCGGTGGACATCGCCTGGTCCGCGTATAGCCCGCTCGTATTCGGCCATGGCGCCGGAGGCGTCGCCTAGGGCCTCAAGGGTCTCGCCCAAAAGCGCACGCAGATCTGGCCGATTGGGTTCAGCCGCCAGTTGTGCGCGATAGGCGTCAGCGTTGCGCGCAAGTTCGCCACGATCGGTGCTGAGCGCCTCACCTGCCAATCCCAGCCAAGCGATCGACACGAAGATGTAGAGACCTGGATGCGGGCGTTTCACTTCACCCCCGTCGATTTGTAGGCGTCGCCCGTCATGGCCGCCACGACCGCAGCTTCAGCGAGAGGCTTTGGCGAGTTCAAGGGCGCCAACGGTCCCCAGCCCGACCAATCTTGCGCAAAGGCGGCGCGCACCAGGGCGGGGCTGGTGTCTTCCATCAGGACGTCAAAGGCGCGAAGCCCTTCGCGCGGGGCAAGTCGCGCGAGGCCATCGAGCACGCGGCTTAACACTTCGTTCGCCTGGTCATTGGAGGCGTGAGATCCTCCCGCAATGGCGCTACGCACAGAGCCTCTGACGAACTCGAGCCCCGTGTCGGTTTCCTCGTCAGTCGGACCTTCCGCCGCAAAGCGACGGATCTCGGCTTCGATCATGCCGACGGCGCGCACCTCCTGACCTTCAGCAGGGATGATCCCGACACAGGTCTTCAAAGAATCAGGTCGAACTTCGTCAGTGATCGTTGCTTCGACAAACGGGGCGTCGCGGCGCGATTTCAAGATATTGATCCGTTGCTGCAAAATGTCCTCCCAGAGGCCGCGCAGTAAGAGGCGGTGCAGGCGATCGGCTGGCGAAACCTCCTGATCGGGTTTGGCGAGGCGACAAATTCCGGCAATGCCAGGCAGCCGAGCTTCGGACAGGACAAGGGCTTCAGCGCCCCTTGGCGAAGTTGGAGGCTTGCGCTCTGCCCGAACGCCAGCTGCTCCAGTCACGCTCCAGTCCCCGAAAGTCGCCTTCACCTTTTGCTCGAGCACATCGAGCGGCAGGTCTCCCACCATCACCACAGCGGCGTTTTCGGGGCGATACCAGTGGTCGTAGAACGCCTTCAGCCGTCCCGCAGTGAGAGCGGCGAGACTTTCTTGGGTGCCAAGCGGAAAGCGCGCGTTCGAACGCAGGTCGCCATCGACGAATACATCCATTCGAGCGCGCAGCGCGCGCAGCACATCCAATGAGCGCGCCCGACGTTCGGCTTCCATGGCCGCGCGCTCACGCGCGATCGCCGGCTCATCAAACCTCAGGCCTTCAGCGACGTCGCGCAGCCACTTCGTGGCGACGTCCATCTCGCTGGCGTCGGTGTTTGGCAGGTCCAGTTGATAGACCGTCTGCTTCAGATCGCTAGACGCACTTCGGTCGTGGCCGAATGTCACGTGCAACGGCGCGAAGATCAGGTCGAGTTGATGTTCGGGGAATGAGCGGGTGTCGTCAAACGCCAGGTGCTCGATCAAGTGGGCGGCGCCGCGCTCATCGTCGGCTTCATCGAAGCTTCCGACACTGACCCCCAGGCGCAGGGAAATTCCGCCCTTTGGAACGCTGTTGCGTTGGACCGCGTAGCGCAGCCCGTTGGGCAGTTGGCCATAGCGTATTGCAGGATCCCAACGCAGCAGCCCTGGGTCAGCAGCTATGCCAAGCGCAGCAGGCTGGGCGATGGCCACGCTTGGACGACCAGCGGCGAGACTGGCCGCCGCTAGGACGAGAGCGGTGAAGACGACCTTGAATTGAGACAATCGAACCTCTTGCGTCGGGGCATAGTCTGGAAGGTCTCACGGTGGCAATTGCGAGGCGGCTTAGAACTCAACTTGGGTGATTTATGCGCCAGTCCACGCCTCTTGAGATGATCCTCCCGCAACATGGGCTTATGACGGCCAACTCAGAACGGAACTTTCGTCTAAAGCCCGTCATTCTGGCCCCATGAGCGCAGACGGTTTTCGCAACGCCCCCCCTCAAGGGGCGCGGTCTGACTGGACCATCGACCAGAATTGGGAGGCCTACACCGAGGCCGAGCATAGGGTCTGGATCACCCTTTATGAACGGCAGGCCGCAATGCTGCCTGGCCGTGCGTGCGAACCGTTCCTGCAAGGGTTGGAGGCGCTTGATTTACATCGCTCCGGCATTCCGGATTTCGCCCGGATCAATAGCGAACTGAACCGCCTGACCGGATGGAGCATCGTGGCCGTGCCGGGCTTGGTTCCGGACGAGGTCTTCTTCGACCATCTCGCAAACAGGCGCTTTCCTGCAGGTCGATTTATCCGCAAACCCGAAGAGCTCGACTATCTCCAAGAGCCGGATGTCTTTCACGACGTCTTCGGTCACGTGCCAATGCTGACCGACCCGGTGTTCGCCGACTATATGCAGGCCTACGGACGAGGTGGACGAAGGGCGATGGAGCGCGGCCAGCTTGCCAATCTGGCCCGCCTCTACTGGTACACTGTCGAGTTTGGACTCCTGCAGACGCCGCAGGGCGTGCGAATCTATGGAGCCGGGATCGTTTCAAGCCGGGCTGAGTCGATCTTTGCACTCGATGATCCGTCGCCAAATCGCCTGGCGTTCGACCTGGAACGCGTCATGCGAACCCCCTATCGGATCGACGACTTTCAGCAGGTCTATTTTGTCGTGCCATCCCTGCAGGCCTTGTTGGATGCAACGCTGCGCGACTTCGCCCCGCTTTACGAGCGCTTGGCGCAAGCCAGCGATATTCCGATTGAAAGGATCGAACCCACCGATCTTGTGATTTCGCGTGGCACTCAGGCCTACGCAAAGCGCCAGTCCCAGGCTCAATAGTCTTTGCGCCAACGTATGGCCAGACGCCCATCGCCCTGCCCGCCAATCCGAGAAACGATTGAGAGAGTCTTCTTCACCCGCCACTCGACTTGCGCCGCGCCCCCGTCGCGCCCCCCTCCGGTAAGTTCCAAATAGACGTTATCCGTCAGATATTTCCCGCCAGAAATTGAGACAGCGCCACTGGCGGCGTCGCCGCCGGCCAACGCTAGCCTGTCAAGCCCGGCGAAAGTGCGCAGATTGCCGATCACATCGAACCCGCCACCGCCAGCGAGCGAGGAAAGCGCCGAGGCCAATTGCGCCGCCTCAATCGGTGAAAGTTGAGATGCGGTGCGTCCAAACAGCACCTGGGCCAACACTTCATCGTTGGGGAGGCTGGGGGTGGAGGTGAGGGTGATCTCTGGCCTGGCCGCAGTTCCGCGAATGCGAACCTCGGCCGTAAGCGTCGGATCATCTCGGGTGGCTGTCAGGTCAAGTCGCACGCCTTCGGCGCGGGTGGAGAGATAGACCACGCTTGCGGTGTCAAAAGAAAAGCGCTTGCCAGCGAAATCATAATCGCCACGAACGACCTGGGCGGTCCCACTAAGGTCGGGGTGGGTCGTCGTCCCTCGGACATGCGAATCCAGTGAGAGCTCGGTATCAAGGCCGTGGCCCTTCAGAAAGACCCCGCGGGGCGCTTTCAAAGCCACATCCAGCGCCCAGCCCTCTCCGCCGGTAGACGTCGGCGAGCGAGAATCCGGCAGATCGATCGGACGGTTCTTCTCGACCACATCCATGACGACGACGCCGGAGGGCGTCGGCAGGCGCGCAGCGACGTCAGCGCGGTCAATTGTAAGCGCCCCCGATAGACGACCCTTGCCGTTCGCAGCGCGGTCGATTGTCACCTGCCCCGTGGCGGACGCCGTAGCCAGGCCGTTATCGATGAGCCGAAAGCCCTTGAGGTCGAGGCGAAAGCTCGACGCCCCTTCCCTGGCCAGGCTGATTTGACCCGTACCGGCCAAAGCGCCGCCATGACCGTCCACCCCGCTTGCCTGGGTGACATTAATCGCCTCGCGCGCAAAATCGGCCTTGAGGGCGACGTTTCGCAGCGAAAGCCCCGTCGAGCCATCGTCGAAACGGCCAGCCTCAACGGCGATTTCACCCGTAGCATTTGGATTTGCGAGCGAGCCGCCCAAGGTCCCTTGGGTCTTCACCTTGCCAGCCAGGCTGCGCTCGCCGCCCACCAAGAGATCCCAGAGCGGCCGCACCTCGCCTTGCGCGGAAAACTTACCCGATAGAGCGCGCTCGCGCGCGATGGCGACACGGAACGGCGCAGCGCTCGCCTCGGCGGGCAGCATGACGTTGGCGTTGGCGCTGAGCCCCTGAGCGTTCGTGGCCGTCAGCTCAAGCGAAAGGCTGTCAGGCGAAAGCTTAGCGCGCACAACACCATCGACGCCCGATGCAAGCGCAGTGCCGCGCCCTCTGGCTCCGGTGAGCTTGGCCTGGAGGAGACCATCCAACCGCGCCCCGCGGCCCTGCAGAGCCAGCGTGGCGTCGGTCCTTCCGACCAGATCCTCATCGATCATGCCCAAGGTCAGGCCGCTCACCTGGGCATGCAGATCTGCGCCGGCCTCTGTCAGCTGTCCGTCAAGATCGATCCGCCCGCCGTCTGATGCGGCGAGCTTGAGCTTGGCGCTGCGCTCGGGACCTGAAAAGCGCACCTGCGCGGTCTCCAGAGTGCGAAGCTCGCGCCCGCCAAGGCGGCCTTGGCCGTCGAACGTCGCCGCGTAGCCGGGTTTGGCTTCTAGTAGCACCCCTCGCCCGTTCAAGCTCCAAGGACCGCCCTGCGATATCCCCGACGCCTGGGTCGCATAGGGCAAATGATCGAGCGCGCCGTCCGCTGTAAGCTTGGCTGCGCGGACCTCGATCGAAGATCCTGAAAAGCGGACGTTTTCAGCCGTCAGATTAAGCCCTGCCCTGCCTCCCCCAGGCGCTTCGGCAAGCTTCACCGATCCGGCGATCTGACCTGCATCGAGAAAGGCGCCTCGCGTCACCAAAACGCGCAAGCTCGCCTCAGAAGGCGCAGTATTGCGGAGCGAGACCGAGCCCGAAGCTTGCACTCCGCCGGCCTCGAGCGCCAGGTCGGTAAGCGTCAGGTCGGCCGGCGGGCCGCTGAAATCGAAATGCGCCTTGGCCGGGCCAAAGGCGCTCGTGGCGCTAAGCGAGACTACGCCGGTCGGGCCATCGGGCTTTGCCTGGATGGACAGGGAAAGGTGCGCATCCTTCAGCGGCAAGCGCGGAATGTCGATCGCGGCGACATCGCTCGCGAGCTCGGCGCGGGGCGTCGAAACGGGCCCCGACACGGTTCCTGAGCCCCGCACCTTGCCGGCGATCTCGATAGGCCCGGCCCGGAAGGGCCCTTGCGCGTTCCAATCGACCTTGAAGTTGAGACCGCCATCTGGGGCGACCACGCCGGAGGCGCCGACCTCCGCAGCTGCGCCGATTAAATTCGCTGCGCTTAGGGCGAGATGGCGCTCCAGGAGGCTCGCCTGCACCTTCAGCCGCGGCTCCTTGCCAAGCAACCGGTCAAGCTCGGCGTAGCCGGTCGCCAGCTTTTCGCCATGGGCGTTGAGATTGAATATCCAAGGCTGTCCGGCCTTGCTCTGGGCGGCCGACCAGGACGCCGCCGCAGAACCGGTTGCGCCTATCCGTGCAGCGCTGAGATTGGAGAACGTGGCGTCGCCCTTGAGCACGAGGCCGCCGAAGAGGCTGCGCGATCCGGAAGCGGCCAATCGCAAGCCTGCGCCCGAGATCTTTAGGTCTTTCAACAAAAGCCGCCCGTCGGCCAAGCGTGAGCCATCGAAGCTGGCCTGCGGGGCCGCGCCGGCCACCGCCGCTAAGAAACCAGCGCCGCGCCCGCCTGAGCCGCCGAGCTTGGCCTTAACATCCCACGCCCCGGCCCTCTCTGTGACTTCCAGCGGCCCGGCGGCCTGCGCTAAGCCGTAGGCGTTGACGGCGAGACGCGAGATGCTCGCAGCTCCGGCGAACCGCCAACCGGGTCCGGCCTGCACCAGTTTTCCGGTGACCCTGGCCGGCCCCATGTCGGGACCGCCGGTGATGCGCGAGAGCACGCCGGCTTCCAACGCGATCTCCAGGCCGTTGGGCCCAATTCGCCTTTGTCCAAGATCGCCCAATCCCTGCGCGTGCAGTTGCAGGTTCTCAGATGCGATCTGGCCTTCAAGTGCGAAGAGATCCGAGCCTGCTCGCCGGCCAACCAGGACAAAGCTTGCGCTTGATCCAAAGCGTTGCGCATAGGGAGCCGTCAGGGACGAAGCGCTAAGCGAGATGGTCCCCCGCGCATCGCCGCCGTCCTTGGTCCAGGCGCCCTGCGCACGAAGAGGCTCTGTGGCGCCCGAACTTGCGACGGCGTTGAACCGCCCATTTGAAACCTTGCCGCTTGCACGCGCCTCAAGCTTGAAAGCTTGATTGGCTTGGAGGCCCAAGGCTCCGGCGAGCGCTCCGCCGCGCGCCTCTTCGCCATCGACCGCCACCAGCAAGGGATGATGTTTGGCGATGTCGTAGTCGACGTTGAGGTGGTCGCCGCGATGAAGCCGGCTCTCGGCGCGGATCTTGCCGCGCTGATCGCCATTCCTTTCAACATCAAGGTTCAGATCAAGATCATAGACCCCGCGCACATAGCTGAACGCCGGCGCCATCTCGACCTGAGCATGGGCTCTGTCGATATGGAAAGACAGGGGTAGGCCTGTATCCTCGCCCTTCGGCGTCAGGGTCGGACGACGGATCAGCTTCACGGCTTTGACCTCGAGCAAGTCAGCGTGAAAGTTTCGCCTTAGAAGCTCGACATATCTCCATGTCATATGGAGATTATCGGCTTCCAGCCAGACGCCGCCTTCATCGCGAATTGTGAGCTTGCGCACAGAGACGTCTCGCCAGATGTCCCCGCTCAAACCTTCGAGCCGGACGCGGCCCAACCTGCCGATCTTGAGGCCGTCAGTGGCGGCTTCGATCAAGAAACGGGCTTGGGGGAGAAGCACTCCAAAGCGTGCGCCGATGATCGTCAGCGCAAGAAAGGCCGCCAAACCCAACCCGATGGCTGCAACCGTCCTGGTCAGCCGCGGGCCCGGTTTGGCGGAGCTGTCTTCAGAGGCGCTCAAAAGCTCTGGCCAATGCTGACGTAGAGCTGGATGGGCGCCTCGCCGTGTCGACTGGTGACGGGGGTCGCCAAATCGATGCGGATCGGCCCAAAGCCCAGGTTGTAACGCACCCCGACGCCAGCTCCGACGCTGAGCGCCTTGAAGCTCAAAATCGGGGTTTCCCCGATCGACCCGGCGTCCAGAAACGCGACAAGGCCCCAGCGGTCGTTTAGCCGGCGCCTCAACTCAAGCGAAGTCTCGACCAAGGAAAGCCCGCCCTCCGGCGTATTGTCGGCGAGCCTTGGGCCAACCTCTTGGAACCCGAAGCCCCGCACCGAGCCTCCACCGCCCGCGAAGAAACGCTGCGGCGCGGGAATGTCCGCCACCGATCCATTGGCGATGGCCCCTAGGTGCAGGCGAGCGGCGAGGACTGTACTTCCCGACGTATCAAACGGAAGGTATCCGGAGATCTGGCTTTGCACCTTCAGATAGGGAAGCACGCCATCTCCGGTCAGCAGAGTGGGTTCAATCCGTGCGCTTACCCGCCAGCCGCGCTTAGGATCGAGAGGATCATCGGATCGATCAAGCGCCATGTCCGCCAAGCCCGCCAAGGTTGCAATGTCGCGCCCAAGCGAGGTCAATGTACCGATCTTCACTTCACTCGTGCGACTGATATCCAGCGAGCCGCCCCAAGTGAAATATGTGCCGGTCAATCCAAGGGTGGCGTTTTGGCCCCACCGATGCGTCAGATCGGTGCTGACCAGGACGCCTTCCTGATCGAACGCCGGAGTGCTCATACGATAGACTGCAGCGCGTGCCGCAAGCGTCTGCTGGGGCGTTTCCCAGTGCGGCAGCGAGAAATCAAACTGCAGTCGGGTGTCGATGTTTGAAACGCGGCCAAGGACCGAGAAGGTGTCGGCCCGGCCAAAAAGATTGTAGCGACTCCATTTCGCATCGAGGCCGACGCCCTCGGTGGTGTCGTAACTGGCGCCAAGCTCGATCGTTCGCTTGAGACGCTCAGCAAGATTTACGACAACCGGCCGAAGCCCGTCGGGGGTGACGTCGGCAGGTGGGGCGAGCGCCACGGTCACCGATTCATAGGCGCCGGTGTCCAATAGGCGTTGCTCAAGCCTGGCCACAGAATCTGGATCGTAGACGTCGCCTTGGCGCCAAGGCGCCAGGTGCTGAATCCATTCGGACGTCGTACGGCCATTCGTCGTCAGCTGGATCGAGTCGAGGTGCGTGATGTCGCCCGCCAAGATCCGATAGTCCGGCGTGACGCTATTGTTCGCATGATCAACAATGACTTCACGAGGCTGCGGCTTGGCGTCCGCATAGCCGCGTTTCTGAACGGCGGCTAAGGCGCGCCCTTCGGCTGCGACAACCTGGGCGGCGCGGCCCGGCTGGCCTGGCTTTAGCGCCAAGGCCGAGTTAGCCGCTGCGACCGTGGCGCGATCAGGTGCTGGGCCAATCCAGTCGATGTGAGCCGCACCCAGCACGAAGCGCGGACCCGGGTTGATCTTGATGAGCGCCTTGGGAGCGTCGCCTTCGCCGATATCGGCCTGGACGTCGTAGGCGTAATAACCCTCTGAGCGCAGGACGCTTATGGCGTCCTCGGCGGCCTCGCGCGCGCGGCGGCGCGCCTCGAAGCGATTTTCGATAGGTCTGTCAGTATCGCCAACGACCCGGGCGATCTCCGCGCGCAGATCCGCCGCCAGGGCTCCTTCGATCTGAGCCTTAGGTTCTGCGGCGAACGCCTGCGCCCCCAAGCCCTGAAGAATGCAGGCCGCCCCAGCCGACATGGCGTAGATCAGGCGAGCCAAACTCTCGAATCCTTGCGCCCCTTTGGGGGTGTAGCTTCGCCCCCGCGGGCTGTCACCTGCGGCGCCCAAACCCTGAGCAACTGTTCTGCGAATCTTGACGCCTGCGCGAAAGCCCGCGCCCATCTTCCTGTGGCGTCTTAAGGGTCTTAAGGACAAGGTGTGGGAAGAGGAGCATCAGGCGTGAAGTTGGATGTCGCTGCAACCAAGGCGGCTGAGCTCCTGCTCGAAGCTTCGGCTCCAGCCCAGCCCTATGATGAGATGCGCGACGCCGAAGGCGGCGTTCGTCCTCACTACGCCGAACTTGCCGCGCGCATCGAAACGCTGAGTTCAGACGAGCTGGCTGAGCGTCAAAAGACCCTTGAGCGCTTCTTCCTTCTCCAGGGGATCACTTTCACCGTCTACGGCGCCGAAAGCTCCACGGAACGCATCATTCCCACCGACCTTCTTCCCCGGATCATCTCGGCGGATGAATGGAAGACCATCGAGGCTGGGCTGATACAGCGACTGAAAGCGCTGAACATGTTCCTGGCTGATATCTATTCGAGCCAGCAGATCCTGATGGATGGCGTGGTGCCCCGCGACCTGGTTCTCAAGGCGACCTCCTATCGGCGTGAAATGCAAAACCTCTATGTGCCGCACCAAGCCTACGCCAATGTCTGCGGATCGGACCTGATCCGTCAGCCGAACGGCGCTTTTGCGGTCTTGGAGGACAATCTGCGCGTCCCCTCCGGCGTCTCCTACATGCTGGCCAATCGCGAGGCCTCAAAGCGCGTGTTTCCAGGCACGTTCCGGGGCGCTGGCGTTCGACCGATCGACCGCTATCCAGATCTTCTGCTGACGACGCTAAAGAGCATGGCCGCCGACTGGCGGCCCAATCCCCAGGTCGTCGTCCTGACGCCTGGGGTCTACAATTCCGCCTATTTCGAGCACGCCTACCTCGCACGCCTGATGGGGGCGCCGCTCGTCGAGGGGCGCGACCTCGTCGTGCACGACAACATGGTCTATATGCGCACGACGACGGGTCTGCGCCGCATCGATGTCATCTACCGCCGCGTCGACGATGATTTCATCGATCCGCTGACGTTTCGGCGCGACTCGGGCCTGGGCTCAGCGGGGCTTTTCAACGCCTACCGCGCTGGCAATGTGGTGATCTGCAACGCGCCAGGCACAGGGGTCGCCGACGACAAGGCGGTCTACGCCTATGTACCTGAGATCATTCGCTATTATCTCGGCGAAGACGCCATCTTGCCAAACATCGAGACTTATCTCTGTCGCGAGCCGGCGCAACTCAGCCACGTGTTGGCGAACCTCGATAAACTTGTCGTCAAGGCGGTCGGCGCGTCAGGCGGCTATGGCATGTTGGTCGGACCGCATTCGACCAAGGCCCAACGCGATGAATTCGCGTCGGCTCTGAAGGCCGACCCAGGCAACTACATCGCCCAACCAACCATCCAACTCTCCACCGGCCCCTGTCTCATCGATCATACGATCGAGGCCAGGCACGTCGATCTGCGGCCCTTCATCCTGTCTGGCGAGAAAATTGTCGTGACGCCGGGCGCACTCACCCGGGTGGCGCTGCGCAAAGGCTCGCTCGTCGTCAATTCCAGCCAGGGCGGCGGATCGAAAGACACCTGGGTGTTGAGCGATCGTAAGGACCTGCAGCCATGATGTTGGCTCGCGTCGCTGATAGCCTTTACTGGATCGGTCGCTATGTGGAGCGCGCCGAGCACCTTTGCAGGCTCTCCGACATCATGTTGACCGCGACGCTTGATCGCACGGAGTCGGCCACCCAGATCGCGCGTATTGCGTTGGCCGCCGTGGGCGATCCAGAAGACGCCGCCAAGGCGCGCAATCCCTACGACGCCGCGCTCGCCTTGGTGCTTGATCGTGAGGATCCGGGTTCAGTCGCCAATTCACTCGGCCGCGCACGCGAAAACGCACGTCAGGTTCGCGATCAGATCACAACCGAGACCTGGGAGCGCCTCAACCTGATCCACCTGCGCATGAACGATCCCAAGGCCGCCCAGGCCTTCGCCGACGGCTCACAAGCCTTCCTGCACGACACCATCGCAGACCTGCATCTCTTCAAGGGCGCTGCGGACGCGACGATGAGCCATGGAGAGGGTTGGCGCTTCCTGCTGCTGGGCGTCTACCTTGAACGTGCGCAACTCATCGGGGCGCTGTTGGAAGTCTGCTTTGGCGATCGCGGCCGCCGGGCCATCACGGATCACTCCGCCCTGACGAGCCTACTTCGCATGAGCTGCGCCCTTGAGCCTTACCTGCGCGTCTACACCGCCGACATGCAGCCGCAATACATCCTTGAGTTCCTCTTACTTGATGAGGACTTCCCCCGCTCGGTGCGCTTTTGCACCGCCAGGATCGAAGAGCATCTGACCTCGATCAGTCGCCACGTGGAAGCCTCAGGCATCACGGGCCCCGACCGTCTGGCAGGTCGGCTACGGGCGCGTCTACAGTATGCTGATTTCGGCGAGGTGCAGGCTGGCGGGTCAAGCGCCTTCCTAGGCGCAGTGCTCGACGAATGCGCCGCCATTCATCGACAAATCTATGAGACCTTCGTCGCCTATAGTCTTGAACAGCGTCTGCCTGCTTAAGGACCGCCCTTGCTACTTTCAGTGCGCCATTCAACCCACTACCAGTACGACGAACCCGTGCGCGAAAGCGTCATGGAGGTTTGGATGCAACCCCAGAAGCGCACTGGCCAGCGGTTGATCAGCTTTGACCTGGATATTGATCCGGCCGCGCAGCTCTTTTCATATGCCGATACGTTCGGTAACGCCGTCTACCACTTCGACATACCCCAGCCGCACGACCGGCTGGCCATTGTCGCGAGCTCCGCAGTGGAGACCGAGACGCCGCCAAGGCTGCCCGAGGGACTTGATCGCGGCGAATGGGACCGATTGAAATCTGACTTTGTTCGCGGAGAACACTTCGATTTTCTTCATCCTCACGGCTTCACAGGCCCGACCGCGGCGCTACGGGCCTTTGTCGTCGAAAAAGACCTCGACGCCCTAAGAGTGCGCGATCCGCTTCGTGCGCTCATCGAGCTCAATACGACGATCTATGAAGCCTTTTCCTACGAGGCCGGCGTCACCCGCGCTGATAGTCCCATCGACGATGTGCTGATGGCGCGCCGCGGCGTCTGCCAGGACTTCGCGCACGTGATGATCGCCATCTGTCGTGAGTGGGGCGTACCGGCGCGCTACGTCTCCGGATACCTTTTCACGGACCGCAAATCTGGCGACCGGTCTGACCCCGACGCCACGCATGCCTGGGTTGAGGTGTTCCTGCCAAGCTTGCGCTGGGTGGGATTTGATCCAACCAACAACATTGCCGCGACCGAGCGGCATATCGCCTGTGCGATCGGGCGTGATTACTCCGATGTGCCGCCTTCGCGCGGCGTCTATAAGGGCGAAGCAGAAAGCGAGCTCGCCGTCGGCGTCACGGTGCGCAAAGCCCGCGCTGCGGTGTCAGAGCCTGAGTTCCTGCGCATGTCTCAACCGCGCGCCGGTCAGCGCCCGAGCCAATATTCCGGGCTTGTCTACGACCAGCAGCGCCAGCAACAGCAGTGAACGGCGCTGCGGTGGGAGAGCGCTCTTTCAAGAGCTCTGACCCTGCGTCCTGAACGGGGCCGAAATGGCGCGCCACAGGGCCGTCGTAGCCCACCGCAGCGATCCGAATATAGGTTCGGACCTTGAATGACCAAGTTAGGGCGCGCCACGTCAGGCCGGAGACGAACGCAAAGGCCTCAAGACGGCCCCCGCCTTCGAGCGATCGAACACAGCCCTTTGGTAGGGTCCAGTTACGGCCGGCTCGAATTTAGCCCCTAAAACAAGAGCTAAGCCTATAGCCTGCGACCCACCGTTCGCTCTCGTCGCCGATCCCCGCATGATAATCGACGTCCGCGTCTGCACCGGCGATGTGTGGCGCATGCGCGCGGACCGCGTCAGGCGACCCCGTGAGCGCAAGCGTTAAAGCCGGTGAACCGCAAGGCGTGGGGCGCTCATGTCGGATATCTTCGAACTGACGACGACATCGAGCAGAGCCATGACCGCCAGGGCGAGAACGCTCCATGCGCTGGGTGGCGCAAGGAGCGCTGCGCCATAGGGAATTCCCCACCAACGACGCGCCAGAGCCGCTGAAATCGCAAATGGCGCCAGTACGGCGAGGTCATAGTCCATTGCATGCAACGAACCCAGGAGCGCTGCGGCGACTGCGATGAAGGCGCTGAGCTCGAAGCGCCCACGTCTTGCACTCCACCACGAAGCGCTCGCGCCCAAAACGAGCGCGACAATCTTCCAAGCCCCCGGAAGCGAAAGGTAGCGCCTTGCCCATGCCGCATCGTTGACCTGCAACCATGCTGGCAGCGACCCCAGCCAATCAGACCAGGCGCCGACACCATAGGCCAAGGTCGCAGCAGAGCTGATCAGCAGCGCGCTCAGCGCCGCGCTCAATAGAACTCGCCAAAATCCGGCCGCCAGGAACGCCACGGGCAAGACCACGACAATTTGCGGCTTGATGCAGACGGCCAGTCCCAAGAGCACTCCCGCCAAGATCGGTTGGCGACGCAGGCTTACAGCCCCAAAGAGGCACGCCCCGATGATGAGAGAGGTCTGTCCGTTGATTTCCGACAGAAAGACGATGGGGACCAACAGCACGATCGGCGCGATCAAGCGACGCATGCTCACGACGATCGCGCCCGCCGAGATTGAAACCCATGCAAAGTAGCCTTGCGAAATCGAGGTCCAGGCCAGGGGCAGCGTGATCAGCAGAAATGGCGGCGGATAAGGAAAATAGGCGTGGCCCATTCCTAGCTTCGCGGAAATCTCCACGGAATTGTAGGCGTTCGCCACATGATGAGCCGCCCAGAAGCTCGAAAAATCTGAACGCGCAGGGTTGGCGATATGCAGGAGGCCGGATGCCGCGCCAATGATGGCGGCGAACAGGATCTGGATAGCCAGGATCTGAGGCGGCGGCTGACCGGGCTTGGCGGTTTCGGCGGTCTTAGCTTGCGTCATCTCTCGCCTGTCAAACGACAAACATGCTGACGCCCAACCTAAGGGCGGACACTTCTTGAATCTTGGTAGGCCGGGAGGGGCTCGAACCCTCGACCATTCGATTAAAAGTCGAATGCTCTACCACTGAGCTACCGGCCCACGACGCGAGGCGCATTAGGCCCAGGCGAAGCGGCGCGGACCTTAGGCGCCCGGCCTTCCCGGCGCAAGAGCAGGCGCCGCGAACTTTCTCCCGAACTTGAAGGGCGATCCAAAGAATCTCCGAACCCGGCGCGATGGGTTCGATGGAGGTGATCGACCCTTAGGCCGATTAGATCGTTGATGCTGTTGTTTTTCTGGAATATTTCAATGATCAGCCGGGCGCGAACCGCGCGAATGAGGCCGCTTTCGCCAGCACATTCGCCAGATGACCGCCCGATGATTGAGCCAGGCCAAATGCCTGGAGGTCAGGCTGCGTCCGAGGCATAGACGGTCTCGAAGCTGACCGTTTCGCGCCAGAAGGAAGCGAACATCACCGCCAAAATGAGGCAAGCGACGATGCTTAGGCCCGCATCCATCAAGAAGCTGCCCGCCAGTCCTGCGAGATCGTAGCCCTTCCCGTCGAGGAACTGCATGTACGTAATGGGTATCACCACGGCCGCATTGAGCAGGGCGAACTGGGTAGAGGCGATCGGACTGTCTTTTTGGGTCGACAGAAGTATCAGGGCGTTCACCAGGGCGAAGGCGGCCGACTGAAAGACGTTTTCACCGATCATGGCGGTCGCAAACAGCAGCGGTGTCGGCGAAGGGATCAAAAGGGTGAGGGTAAAGAGCGCGCCGAATATTCCGACGCCGATATAGAGCGCCAGTGGAGGCAATCGGCGCGCCAGGAGTGGGGCGAAGAGAGCCCCAAAAATGCCGCCGACTGTCGTGCCCACGCCGCCGATCAAACCCACGAAAGATTCCGACGCGTGAAAGTCTTTTCCCAGACCGCCAAGCGTATTGGTGAGGGCGAAGGTCGCCGCAGGCGCAGCAAACAAGAACGCCATTCTAAGGATGTGGCGATTTCTGAGAACCTCATAGAGGCTGCTCCACAGGGGCTTGAAGCTTGCTCTAAGTTTCAGCGGCGGGCGCGTCCGAGAAGGGACGAATGGAAAAATTAACAAGGGGCTCAAGGCGAAAGCGCAAATAAGGCCGAGGCCCAGCCCGTTTGGAAACTCTCGTATGAGCGTAATAGCGATCGCGGACATGGCGCCAAATCCCCCAACAGTTCCGACCGCGAACCAGGCGCCCAGCACAGGATCGTCTGATCTGGGGACCAGTTGCCCAAACCAACCCGCCACGGCAGGCGTGAAGAGGTAATAGGCGATGTTCGCCATGAACAATTCGAAGGTGAGAAGTGGGAGATTGGACAGCGAATTGACCGCGGCGATCAAAAAGCCGGCCATCATCACCGCAAGTCCAACGGCATAGATCTTTCGACTAAGGCCAACATCCAGGATCGGCGATAAAAGGAAAATGAACGTGCCCGGGAGAAAACTGGCGCCGGTGATCGCTGCGATCTGAACTTCAGGAACGCCACGGGCCGCGAGCATTTGCGGAATGGTGATCACCAGCAGGCCCGAAAGTGATCCGTTGCAGAATGTCGTAAGACCAAGCAACCACGTCGGGGGCAGTCGCCTCTGCGCAAGCAACGCCTGCATGCCAAGATCCGGTCTTGGCTCTTCGATCTCCATCGCCTCAGATCTCCACGAAGCTTGGCCATTAGCATGGACCGGGTTGGATGTCAGAGCCGCACCCCGGGCTGGCCAGACTGCGGCTGACTTGACGAGCGTCAAGCGCCTGGCTTCAAAGTCCATCTGAGGAGACCGGCCGAAGACCCTTTATGTGATTGTGACGAAAGGTCGCTGCACAAAGGTGGTGCATTCTTGGCCAGCATCTTGGGGATTATTCACCCCCTTGCCTGCCCTCAACTGTCCCTGCCCTGAACTTGCCAGGATGTCTGTTAAGCTTAAGCCTGCATGCCTCCAAAGCGCCTCTCCATCTCGTCCTCAATCGCCTTGTGCGGAGCCGCTCTGCTGGCGGGTTGCGTCACCGAGCGTTCTGACGGGTCTTCCAAGGTTGAGACTACCGCGGAGGCGAACCGCGATGGCATAAAGGGCGCTGCAAAATCACCCCTGCGCGACCTCAATGTCCTGCGAACTAAGATCCCGGGTGTTTTACTGCAGGCCCTGGCTGATCCATACGCTCAGCCTACGACAGAAGACTGCCCGGAAATATTGGCGCTCGTGGCGCCCTTGGACGACGCGTTGGGTCCTGACCTCGACAGAACCAAGGAGGAAGACGGCCTGATGACCAAGGGGCGCAATACCGCCCTTGACCTGGCGGCGGGCGCAGCCAGCGACGTCATTCCGTTTCGGGGTTGGATCAGAAAATTAACTGGCGCCGAACGCCATGATCACCTTGTTCAGAGCGCGATCCTCGCCGGCGCCGTTCGCCGCGCCTATCTCAAGGGCCTTGGCGAAGCCGACGCCTGCCCAATGCCGGCCACGCCGTCGCACGAACTAGCCGGTTCGCCCGTCCCCGACCAATCGATGAAACCGAAATACCCGGTGCGCTAAGGCCTCGGCGCAGGCGTGGGCCTAAGCTCGCGCTGGTAGAAATCCATGCGGCTCAGCCACGTCTTAAGAGCCTCGGCCTTGCCCAGATCTCCATAGATCGTCGCGCGCATGTCCAAGGCCTGCTCGCCGCCGTTGAAACGGTTGATCATCCGCAGATTGGCATCCGCAGTTCGAATAGCATAGATCGCCATCACGCCCTGGTGGAGGACCATGGCCGCAGCGACCACAACCATCAGCCCGCCCGTCTTCCTTGGATGTCGCACCCAAGCGCGCCGCAGATAAGGCAGCGCCAAAATCCAAAGTCCGACATGCAACGGAATCAAAAAGACCGCATAGCGCATCGGAACAAGGTTTGGCGCGATCATCCCCGTACGCGCGACGCCCGCCATTGCCGCCGTCGTGACCGAAAATAGGATCAACGGAACCGCAACCCGCTCAGGCCAGGCCGCATCGCGCCCGCCCTTGAACGCAAGCCCCGCCAGCGCGACCAGGAGCACCGCCATGCCGACGAGCCAACCATATGCAGGCGCTCCCCGCGCCCAGGGCAAGCCCAGGTAGTTCACGAAGAGCAGCGCCTCACTGGCCAGGCGGCCGGCATGTGCGGCTGCGGCCCCCGGGTTCAACGCGGAGCCTTGTCCCACTGTGTAGAGCGCGCAAAAGAGCCCGCCGGCGCCTAAGGTGGTCACCAGCCACCCTCTTCGACCTCCACGCCAGGCTGCAAACAGCAAAGCTGGCCAAATAGCCAACCCGGCTGCGCTCCCCAGACCCGCGGCCACGGCGCAAAGCAAAGCAACGACGCTTCGCAGACGCGAACGCGCACCTGGACCCTCAGCCGCCAGGATCGCGGCCACCGCAAAGACCAGGGCGTGAAAATAGGTGGTGTTGATCTCGGTGTTAGCGTCGAGCACATGGCATCCCATTGCGCTAAGCGCTGCGGCGACGCCGGCGCCGACAAGGCGCAGACGATCGCCTGCAGCCGCAGCCCCAAGATGGGCGGCCATGGCCGCCACTGCGACCAAACACAGCCCGCCCACGGCGAGGAAAAGATAACCCTGGGCCCCAAAGAGCGCGATGTCGGCGCGCAGGATCGCGAAGGTCCAGACGAGATGGTGAAAATTGTGCGGAGCCCAAAGATAGCGCCCAAGATCGCCGTCCGACTGCAACTGTCGCCAGCGCACCATCCAGTCATACATGTCTGAATAGGGCTCAAGGATCGAGGTTCGCCAGATGAGCCAGATTGCGATCCCAAAATAGATCGCAATCGCCCAGCTAAAGGCCAGGCGGATCGGCCGCGCAAAGCCTTCTGGCGAGGCTTCGGTCAAGACTTGGACTGCCGCGCGACGAAGTCGCGTCGAAACGCCTCCAGGCGGCCTTCACCTATAGCCGCTCGCAGCTGCGACATGAGCTCTTGGAAGAAGGCCAAGTTGTGCCAGGAGAGCAGAACCTGCCCCAAGATTTCTTCGGATTTCACGAGATGGTGCAGATAGGCCTTGGTGTAGTCCCGCGACGCCGGACAGCTGCTGGTCTCATCCAGCGGCGCATCGTCATCGGCGAAACCGGCGTTCTTTAGATTGACCGAGCCTGCCCATCCCCATGCCTGGCCATGTCGGCCTGAACGGGTTGGCAGAACACAGTCAAACATATCGACGCCGCGTGCGACGGCCTCGACGATGTCGATCGGCTTGCCCACGCCCATCAGATATCGTGGCCGCTCGGCCGGCAGCATGCTTGGCGCGAAGTCCAGCACCTCCACCATTCCTGCGTGCCCCTCACCCACCGCAAGGCCGCCAAGGGCGTATCCGTCAAAGCCGATCTCGGTAAGTCGCTCGGCCGATTCACGCCTGAGCGCGTGTGACATTCCGCCCTGCTGAATGCCAAAAAGCGCCTGGGTGTCACGAGAGCCAAAAGCGGTTTTTGATCGTTCGGCCCAACGCGCTGAACGGCGCATGGCCTCGGCGGTGCGCGCCTGCGAAGCTGGCAAGGCCACCAGCTCGTCAAGCTGCATGACGATGTCGGAGCCCAGCAGGTCAGCCTGAATTTCGATGGATCGTTCGGGCGACAAGACGCGCCTGGAGCCATCGATATGGCTTTGGAAGGTGACGGCCTCCTCACTGACCTTCGAAATCTTGGAAAGCGACATCACCTGAAAGCCGCCGCTGTCGGTCAGAATAGGTTTTTCCCAGCGCATGAAGCGATGCAATCCGCCCAAACGCGCAACCCTCTCCGCGCTCGGACGCAGCATCAGGTGATAGGTGTTGCCGAGCAGAATGTCGGCGCCTGTCGCCCCGACCTGATCAACCGTAAGCGCCTTGACTGTTCCAGCCGTCCCCACCGGCATGAAGGCTGGCGTCCGGATTTCTCCTCTGGGAGATGAGAGCACGCCGCTCCGCGCCTGGCCGTCGGTTGCTGTGATCGAAAATGGAAAGGCCGCCATCAGGCCGCCTTCCAAAGAAGGCTCGCATCGCCGTAGGAATAGAACCGGTAGTCGCAGGCGATCGCGTGAGCATAGGCCTTACGCATGGTCTCAAGACCGGCGAATGCTGAGACCAGCATAAAGAGCGTCGACTTCGGCAGATGAAAATTGGTGAGCAGTCCATCGGCCGCGCGAAACCGGTAGCCTGGCGTAATGAAGATCGAGGTTTCCCCCATGAAGGGCTGGATTACGCCGTCCGCGTCGCTCGCAGATTCCAAAAGACGTAGCGAAGTTGTGCCGACGCAGACGATCCGGCCGCCGGCGTGACGAACGCCATTGAGCCGCTGAGCGGTTTCGGCGTCCACATCACCCCACTCCGGATGCATCCGATGCTCGGAGAGGATTTCAGTTTTCACCGGCAGAAACGTGCCTGCCCCGACGTGCAATGTGACAAAGGCGGTCCCAACGCCGGCGGCCTTCAGCTGCTCAAACAGTGACTGGGTAAAGTGCAGGCCCGCTGTGGGCGCAGCGACAGAGCCGTCTTCCTGCGCATAGACGGTCTGATAGTCGCACCGATCACGTTCGTCTTCCGCCCGCTTGGCGGCGATATATGGGGGGAGCGGCATGGCTCCAAGCGCCGTGATCGCTGCATCCAGGTCTGGACCTGAAAGGTCAAAGTTCAGCGTGACCTCGCCGCCGTCTCCCTTGGCGCTCACAGTGGCGTCGAGCGTTCCAAGGCGGCGATCCTTGTTGAGGCCTTGCCCAAAGGCGATGCGATCACCGGCTGCGAGCCGCTTGCCAGGCCGCATGAAGGCCGTCCAGCTGTGGGGGCTCAGCCTTCGATGCAGGGTCGCCTCGACCGCTGCCTGAACGCCGCTTCGATCGCGCACGCCCTTCAGGCGCGCAGGGATCACGCGCGTGTCATTCAAGACGAGGATATCGCCAGCCCGCAGCTCCGCGGGAAGGTCAAAGACCCTGCGGTCGCGCACCGGCGAGCCCGCAGAGACCACCAGCATTCGCGCTGCATCACGCGGGATCACGGGCCTTAGCGCGATACGCTCGTCCGGAAGGTCGAAATCGAAGTCAGCGAGCTGCATTGAGACTGCCTGAAGCCCACGATCGTGCAGGTCAAGCCAGAGCTCAGCGCTTCACCCCTCAAGCCAGCTTCATGGAGATAATTTCTCCGGGCGCACGCGGAGGCTCGCCCTTGGGAAGGGCGTCAACGTGCTCCATACCCTGGGTGACCTCTCCCCAGACGGTGTACTGGTTGTCCAGGAAGCGCGCGTCGTCAAAGCAGATGAAAAACTGACTGTTGGCCGAATTGGGGTTGGCCGAACGCGCCATGGAGCAAACGCCCCTCACGTGAGGTTCGTGAGAGAATTCAGCCGGAAGATTTGGCTTCTTCGACCCGCCCATGCCGGTGCCGGTCGGATCGCCGCCCTGGGCCATGAAGCCTGGGATCACCCGGTGAAATACGACTCCGTCATAGAAGCCCTCGCTCGCCAGCTCCTTGATTTGCGCCACGTGCTTGGGGGCCAGGTCTGGGCGCAGCTTGATGGTGACAACGCCGCTCGCCAGGGTCATGAGCAGGGTGTTCTGCTCGACGCCGCTCTTTTTTGCGGAGGCGGCTTTCGGCTTGGTTGTCGCCTTCTTCGGGGTCTTGGCTTTCGCCGCGGCTTTCGGAGCCATCATTTCACCTCAACAGGAATGTCTACGTCACAGGCTGTAAAGTCAGCCCCCTTAGCTGCGCGACTGCGCTCGATCTGGGCCTTGAACCAAGGCCCCTTGGGGTCGATCACGCGAACCTTGGGGCGCTGCTTTTCAGGAATATCGGCAAGCAGGCGGACATGCTGCATTACATCCTGTGGCTGCTCGACAGGCTCGCCTACCTTAATGGCGCGAACAACATCAAGGCCGTCGATCACCCGGCCCCAGGCGGTATATTTGCGCTCGAGCGAGGGATAGGGGTAGCGCATCAGGAAGAACTGGCTGTTGCCGCTGTCGGGATTTTCGTCGCGCGCCATGCCCATGACGCCCTGACAATAGAGGCTCCATGCTGTGACCTTTTGGTCTTTGGTCATCGCCGCCAGCATCATTGACTGGCTCTCAATCGGGAGAGACTTCACAAATCCAATTTCGGCCACCGTTTGATCAGCAGCCATCGCAAAGGGAATGTCGGAGCCTCGACGGAAGGTGAATTCTGCGGGGATGTTGGGCTTGGACGAGCCGCCTTGCCCATTGTTTTGCGGATCGCCAGTTTGATCCATGAACTTGTCGATGACGCGGAAAAACCGCAGCCCGTCGTAGAAGCCTTCATGGGCCAGCGCGCGGATCTGAGCCACATGCTGCGGGGCGACCTCAGGGATCATCTCAACGATGATGCGCCCCTTGTTGGTCTCGATTATCAGGACATCGTTGGGATCAGGCGCGCGCCAGTCAGTGGGACCGGGAAGAGCTTGGGCTGGCGGCGGCGCGCTCGACGCCGCAGTGGCGATGGCCGCGATACAAGCGGCGATGAGCAAGGTGGATTTCATAGGATCACTCGTAAAGGGCGGATGGCGGCGAGACTAGGCGCGTCGATCAAACGCGACCGGCCTTCGCCAAAAGCCGGTCTTTGATGCTTGGACTTACAAACTTACTGACGTCGCCGCCAAGTTGGGCGATTTCCTTGACCAGCTTTGAGGCGATCGCCTGGTGGCGCGGATCCGCCATCAGAAAAACAGTCTCGATATCGCGGTCCAGCTGCTGGTTCATCGCGGTCATTTGGAATTCGAATTCGAAATCGGCCACGGCTCTAAGGCCGCGCACGATAACGCCTGCGCCAACCTCACGGGCAAAATGCATGAGCAAGCCTTCGAAGGGTTGAACCTTGATCTCCGCGCGACTGCGCAAAGGCGCAACGGCCTCCTCAACAATGGCGACGCGCTCCTCCAACGTGAACATCGGTCCTTTGCCGGTGTTGATCGCAACCCCGACAACCAGCTTGTCGACCAATTTAACGGCCCGACCCATGATGTCGATGTGACCATTGTGAATAGGATCGAAGGTGCCCGGATAGAGCCCGACGCGGGTCATGCGGCTTGATCCCTGAACAACCGATCTTCGCCTTTCGCCGCCGGGCGCGATTATGGCAAGGGGAAATCGCCGGAAACGGACGATCTTCGGCTGTTTGCAGCCCGCAACCGGCGACGTCTACCCCTGATGTGGGCTTGCGGCGGGCGAGAGAGGCCCTAGAGAAATCGCCATTGGTCTCGTTCGGCCGTAGGGCCAGCAAGCAAATCAGACGCTCGACGTCACGTCGGGCTGGGCGCGGGAGCCCATTTTTTAGCCGTCACGATCCTTCTCCGCCGGACTGGGGACCGGACTGGGGACCGGACTGGGGACCGGACTGGGGATCGGACTGGGGATCGGGCTCGCCGTCGTCTGGCCCTGCATCCAGGTCCTCGGCGTCATCCTCACCGGTGTCGGCCAGGCGTTCAACTGAGACGACGTGCTCATCCGGCGCCGTGCGGAATATGGTCACGCCTGAGGTGTTGCGACCGACCATTCGCACTTGGGTCACCGGCGTGCGGATCAGTTGGCCTTGATCCGTGACCAGGAGGATTTCGTCGAACTCCTCCACCGGGAAGGACGCCGCCAGCTTTCCGCCTTTACGGGTGAGATCCTGGGCCAGCAGACCTTGGCCGCCACGCCCTGTGCGCCGAAACTCGTAGGCCGAGGTCCGCTTTCCAAATCCCTCGGTCGAAACCGTCAGGATGACTTCCTCGGCGGCTTCCAGCGCAGCGATCCGCTCGACGGAAAGTGATACCAGCCCATCGCCGACGTCGGCCTCTTCGTCGTCAGCCACGAAAGGTTCATCGGCCTCGGTCGCCTCGCCGCGGGCCCTTCGCATAGCGTTGGCGTGCTTGACATAGGCGCTGCGCTCGTCGGGCGTGGCGATCACTGAACGCAAGATCGCCATGGAGATCACACTGTCGCCCTCGGCCAGGCGGATGCCGCGAACACCGGTCGAGTCGCGGCCGGCGAACACCCGAACTTCTTCGGTCGCAAACCGAATGCAGCGGCCAAGCGCAGTTGTCAGCAGAATGTCGTTAATCCCGGCGTTGCAGGTGCCAACGCCAATGATGCTATCGCCGTCATCGAGCTTCATGGCGATCTTGCCGTTTCGCCGCACGTCGACGAAGTCGGAGAGCTTATTGCGCCGAACCCCGCCAGACCGGGTCGCAAACATCACGTCGTACTGATCCCACGTCGCCTCGTCCTCGGGCAGCGGAAGAATCGAGGTGATGCTCTCCCCAGGTTCAATTGGCAGCAGGTTGATGAACGCCTTGCCCCGCGAGGTCGGGGTTCCGACCGGCAGGCGCCAGACCTTGAGCTTATAGACCTTGCCGCCCGACGAGAAAAACAGCACCGGCGTGTGGGTGTTCGCGGAAAAGACCCGGGTGACGGCGTCTTCATCCTTGGTCGACATGCCCGAGCGGCCCTTCCCGCCGCGGTGCTGCGTCCGATAGGTGGTGAGGGGCGTGCGTTTCACATAGCCCCCGTGGGTCACGGTGATCACCATGTCCTCACGCGCGATCAGGTCTTCGTCTTCGACGTCTGCGTCGCCCTCAACAATCTCGGTTCGACGTGGAACGGCGAAGGCTTCGCGGACGTCCACCAACTCCTCGCGCACGATGGCCATCACCGCCTCGCGAGAGGCCAGCAATTCCAAATAGCCTTGAATTGCGTCGGCCAAGGTGCGCGCTTCGCCAAATATTTCGTCGCGGCCCAATCCGGTCAGCCGCGACAAGGTCAGCGCCAGGATCGCGCGGGCCTGTTCGTCGGAAAGGCGGATTTTATCGGCGTCGATGACCAAGGTGCGTGGATCAGCGATCAGCTCGACCAATGGCAACATGTCGCCCGCCGGCCAATCCCTGGCGATCAGGCGCTCACGGGCCTCGGCCGGGTCCTTGGATGAGCGCACGATGTGGATAAATTCGTCGATGTTCGCAACAGCGATCGCCAAGCCGACCAACACATGGCCGCGATCGCGGGATTTCGAGAGTTCAAACTTGGTGCGCCTTACGACGACCTCTTCGCGGAATTCCACGAAGGCGGTGACCATGTCGCGCAGGCCCATCTGCTCGGGCCGTCCGCGGTTGAGCGCCAGCATGTTGACGCCGAACGACGACTGCAGGGGCGTATATCGATAGAGCTGGTTCAAAATGACGTCTGCAGGCGCATCGCGCTTCATTTCGATGACGATGCGCATGCCCTGACGATCACTCTCGTCTCGCAGATCGGAGATCCCCTCAATGCGCTTGTCACGCACGAGTTCGGCGATCCGCTCGACGAGCGCGGCCTTGTTCAACTGATAAGGGATCGAATGAATGACGATCGCTTCGCGCTCTTTACGGATCTCCTCGATCGAGGCCTTGCCGCGCATGATGACTGAGCCGCGGCCGGTCATCAGCGCCTGGCGCGCACCGGAGCGACCAATGATTTCACCCCCTGTGGGGAAGTCGGGCCCGGGCACGATATCAAGCAGCGCCTCGAGCGTGATCTCCGGATCGTCGATATAGGCAAGGCAGGCGTCGATGACCTCGCCGAGATTATGCGGAGGAATATTAGTCGCCATGCCAACGGCGATTCCGCCTGCGCCATTGACCAGCAGGTTCGGAACACGGCTCGGCAGGACCACTGGCTCATGCTCTGAGCCGTCGTAGTTGTCTTTGAAGTCGACGGTTTCCTTATCGAGGTCAGCCAGGATCGACATGGCCGCCTTGGTGAGCCGACACTCAGTGTAGCGCATGGCTGCGGGCGGATCGTTGTCGACCGAGCCGAAGTTGCCCTGGCCGTCGATCAGCAAGAGTCCCATGGAGAATGGCTGGGCCATCCGCACCAAGGTGTCATAGATCGCAAGGTCGCCATGCGGGTGATACTTACCCATGACGTCGCCCACGACCCGGGCGGACTTGACGTAAGAACGGTCGGGGGTGTGGCCCTGCTCGCTCATTGAGAACAAAATCCGCCTGTGGACGGGTTTTAACCCGTCGCGCACATCGGGAAGCGCACGGCTCACGATGACGCTCATGGCGTAGTCGAGGTACGAGCGCTTCAGCTCGTCTTCGATCGCGATAGGGGCGATGCCCCCGTGCCGATCGGCCGGCGGTGTGGTGTTTTCGTCGGTCAAAGGATGGATTTAGCCGTTGGAATCGGACGGATTATGTGAAGCCGATCAATAGCATTCCGAAGCCGCAGACGCCAACCCTCGTGCGCACGCGCACGCGCACGCGCGAAGGATCCATAGAGTACCGTGACGGCGCGGTTGAGCGAGCCTATGAAACGATCCGACCAAGGCGAGCGGCTCGAAGAGCGCTGACAAGGATTCTTCGCAGAGCCCAAAACTCCGCCGCAATCGCATGTTCTAGGGCCAACAATGAAAACACTGCTCCTCGCGCTTAGCGCCTCCGTTCTTAGCCTAGCGGCCGCAGACGCCGCCCTTGCGCAAAACGCAATTAGTCCTGGCTATTGGGAAACCATCAGCAAGGTGACAGCGCCCTTCCCCACTCAAAAGACTGAACGTCGCTGCATAAAGCCTGCCGACGTGGCGAAATTCATGGAGGGCAAGATCAACCACATCTACACCTGCACCTATCCGACGAAGGAAATCGCCAGCGGAAAAATCCGCCTTCAAGGGACCTGCGCGACGAGGGATGGTCCCGCGATTCCGATCTCCGGCACAGGCGCCTTCAGTGCTGACACCATGCACATAGAAGCCCGTATTTCCCCGCAGATCGGCGGCTTGACCGTACCGGTGCGCGCCGAGACCGACGCAAGGCGTCTAGGCGAGACCTGCCCAGACCCCTCTGCGCCGCCAGCAAATTGATTTTTAGAGTAGGTCCCTGATTTGAAGTCATCTCTTCAGTGACCTCTCGTCAAACCGTGCTTGGCGTTGCTCCCGCGCTTCGGTCGCCCTCCACGCGTACGCCATAGCTACACAGTCAACCAACCTCCTACCCTGGCAGGACTCTCACCTGCTAGGATCTGAGCCGTCTCGATGGAGCCTTTCGGCTCCATCGATTTGAAACGCTCAGAACGGGATCTCGTCGTCGAGATCGGCTGAGAAATCCTCACGCGGCGCAGAACTTTGAGCCCTTGGGCCCGAGGAGAATCCGCCGTTATAGCCTCCCGCCTCACCGGCCTCGGCATTGTCGCTGCGACCGTCGAGCATCGTCAGTTCGCCACGAAATTTCTGCAACACGATTTCGGTCGAAAACTTCTCGACGCCCGACTGATCGGCCCATTTGCGAGTCTGAATCGCGCCCTCGACATAGACCTTGGCGCCTTTGCGCAGATACTGCTCACAAACCTTCACGATGTTTTCGTTGAAGACCACGACCCGATGCCATTCGGTCTTTTCCTTGCGCTCACCGGAGCTGCGGTCGCGCCAGGTCTCAGACGTCGCAATCCGCAGATTCGCCACCCGATCTCCTGAGGTAAGTGAACGGATCTCAGGGTCAGCCCCAAGATTGCCCACCAAAATCACTTTGTTGACGCTACCTGCCATGTCGATGTCCTAAGCTTCCGGGTTGATGGGCCGACGGCCCCATTCCAAAACGAAAGCCACGCTAGCGGGCCGATACCGCCGCGGCAAGGACGATGTTCTTATTTCGTTCGCGAATGGTCACAACCATCCACAGCCAATGTCGCGACCTATTGCACCGGCATGGCGCCCGGTATCGCCAGGCGCCCATCGCCGGTGCGCACCAGCGCCAGATAGCGTGGTCCCTCCAGGCTCGTGGAAGTCTTAACCCCCTCGTCCTCCAGGAAGAGGAAGTTGGCCTGGAAGGCGCCAAGGATGTGCTGCTGGTTGCCGCCCATGCGCAGGAACTTGATCCGCATCGCCTCAAGGTTGCTCGCGCAGGTTTCCAGGTTCGCTGCATTTACAAGTTTGAAATACTTAAGTTTTCCATCCTTTTGCGGAACCACATTGTAGCAAACCCCGGTGTCCCCCGGGGGTTCTGTTCGTTGGCTACAACCGCAAAGCGCCAAAACACCGGCCGCAAGGAAGGAGATAAAAAAAATTCGTTGCATCGGTAAATCTTACACAGGTCAAACCCAATGCGCGACCCAGTAGTCGTTAGCCGCGCGGCCTCAAATTTTCCGTTTCGAGCTCAGCCACGGCAGTTGCGAATTAAGGCTGCCGTTTTGCGCCCCGGCCCCATCAGCCAGTTGGAGCTGCAGAACAGCTGGGAAGCTCCAGAAGCGCTCGGAAATTGCGGTTGTCGGTCGAGATTTCGACACGGGCGCCCTCAAGACGCAAGGTCTGCTGGGCCCAACGTCCGTAGGCCGCCTCGGCGGCCCGTTCGCAGCGCCCTGCAAACACAATTTGAACGCAGGCGTTAAGGGTCTGCTCGCCTAGGAGCTTACGCCACTGGCCTTCAGCGTATCGCCAACATGGACTGGTCACGCTGCTCGAGACCTGCGGCGCTGCGGGCGAATTCGCGGCGTCGGCGCCTGGTGTTTCATCGTCATTCGCAGCTTCTGTCGGCGGCAAGGGGGTGATCAACGCACCGGCCTGATCAGCCGCGGCAAGGGCGCCGGTTCTGTCCAGGCCGACGTCCAGAGCATCGGTCGCCACACCATTCCTCTTCGCGCAGTCTCCCAAAGTCAGTTCGCCAACCAATTGACCTGCGACAAAACAGCGAAGCGGCTTGGCCGCATCGAGCCGCGCATCGCGTCCCTCCCCAGTATCGATCACCAGCCCGGCCTTTGAGGCCGGTGGAGGTCCTGGGGTTTCTCCACGATGTTGTGAGATGAGGAACCAAGCCATGGCGAGCCCCGCCATCAGCGCCACGCCAGCGCCGGCCAGCGCGAACACTGTCCGGCGATCCTTCAAGACATCCATGGTTCTCGCTAGACCTCACGGGCGCCGGTTTCAAGCGCCGCAGCTGATCAGGCGAAAGTGCTCGTGCTAGGCGTTGGGTTCCCGCCGGTCAAACGCGCAAGGCCCGCCTGGAGATTGGCGATCTGGGCAGTAAGATAGGCTGGAACCGTACCTACCTTTCCAGGATTGGTCGCAGAAGGTTGGCCGGGTATTGCAGGCGTCTCAGCGGTGACGATGCCCTGATAGGCGCTTCGCACCACGCCCAAAGCTGAGATGATTGCGGCCTGAGCCTGCGAAACCAGATTTGGGCTGGAGAAGTTCAGCGTCCCAGACAGCCCCAAGCCATAGATCTTGCTGCCGCCGTCGGCGGGCGCCGTGACATTGTTGATGGTCGTCGTCTGGTTCAGGATGCCTTGAGGCAGGCCCAACAGGGCCAAAGCGTTTTTGTCGGCCGGCCCGTTGCCAAGCGTGATTGTCGCCTGCGCAAAAGCCGGCGTGATCTTCAGCTGCTGCTGGCCTGCCGCATTGCTGGTGACGCTCGCCGTCGCTTGATTTCCTGTCGCGCGCTGAATTTCCTGGGCCAAGGAGGCCAAGGTGTCGGAGTTGGTGAGGGTGATGGTGACGGGCGGAGCTTTGCCGGTCGCAATCGTAAACTGATCCCCCGCCCTCAACGCACTTTGCGCCGTGAGAACCTGCGAAGTATCGCCGCTGAGCGTTCCTTCGGGCAGCCCCAGCCGATCCAGGACACTGGCGCCGGTCGTACTGACTGCAATCGACGTCGGCGCTGCGATCCCATCCTTGCCGGTGAACTCGTTGGAGGTGATGACTTGGCCTGTCGAGACATCCAGCTGAGCGATAAAGCCGTCCTTGGTCCCAAGGAAGGTCTGCCCTGAAACCGATGAGGTGGTCTGGCCGCCGATCCAGATCTGACCGTTTGAAACCGCCAACGACGTGGCCTGGGTGACGCCTGCACCGCCATAGTAGGCGATGGCGTCGGAGGAGCTCGGGGTCAGGCTGGCGGAAACCTGCGCAACGAAGGCGTCGACGCCGCCGGTGGAAGGCGCAGTTACGGCGCCTGCAGATAGGGCGCCGTTTGAAGTCGTTCCGGCCACCACGACTTGGCCGCCATTTAGGGCCAAGCCCGCAATCGTGCCCCCTTGCAGGCTTCCAAGATCGCGCGTGTTGGTAAGAACCGGCGTCCCCGAGGAGATGTCATAATTTCGCAAGACCGCATCACCGCTCTCGACGCTCGCGGTGATTAAGGAGTTGCCGTCGACGACCAGCCCCTTGGTGGAATCCTGTCCAGCCGTGCCAAAAGTCTGGGCGAAGGTTGCGTGCGGCGTGCCTGTGGCGGAGGTTTGGAACGCCTCGATATAGCCGTCCTGGCCGCCGATCTGAGCGCCGCCGCCGGGAATTGCGCCCTGGGCTTGGCCAGCGACATAGACTGTGGCGCCGTCAGCGCTGAACGCGACCTGATTGGCCTGGTCGTTTTGGGTGGCGCCACGCCGTTCGGTCCAAACTTCGTTTCCATTGGTGTCGTAAAGGGTGACGAAGCTGTCGCTGTCGGTCGAAAAGGAGGAGTTGAGGTCGGAGTTCAAAGGCCCTTCCGTGGCGCCGGTCAAACCCCCGGTGACCGAACCTACGACCGCCACCTGGCCCGTCGAGGAAACGGCGAGCCCCAATCCCGAGGCGCTGCTCGATGCGCCAAGCGTGCGCGTATAGATCAGGTGGCCCGCAGAATCGTACTTCAGAAGCGCCACATCTTGCGAACCCAGGATCGATTGACCTTCAACGACGCCTGAGACGTCGGCCAGCAAATAGACCGAGCCATCTGGGCCTACTTGCGTTGCGTGAACGGCGCCGACCTTGGGGTCCAGGTTGTTGGCGAACACGCGCCCGGGCGTAAAATTCGCCTGGCCTGCGATCTGCGGGGGCGCATCGACGTTGGTCGTATCGGTCTGAAACTTCAACAATTGCGAGCGGGTGTCCGGCGCAGGCGTGATCAGTTTGCCGTTCGCGCCCGGCGTGGGCGCGGGGGTCGGATTTCCGATCGTTTGGCCGACATAGACCGCGCCCGCCGTCTGCGGCGCACTAAAGGTCACCTGCTCGCTCGTGCCGATGTTCACCTGCAGCGCAAATTCGTCCGGCGTCGGGGGCAGAGTGACCGTCGAGCCGCCGGCCGTAATGGTCTGCGCCGAACCGGGCGTCCTGTTGATGGCTACCCGCGTTTGAACCCCTGCGGCTGAAAGCTGCTGGTTGATGTAGTTCACCACATTGCCAAGGCTGCGCGGCGCAGAACCCAAGCCTGAAAGATCGATGGCGATATTCTTGGTGGTCGAGTTCAGCTTCACAGCAATGTTGAACTGGACGTTGCCGTCCAGCGCCGGAACATCGAGCGTGTCATTGGTCGCAAGCGGCGGCGTCAGATAGGTTGTTGGCGGCTTGGACGTTTCAAGCGTCGCCTTGGCGCTGCTTGCGTCACCCCCGAAAGCCAATCGCAGGCCGTTGAAATTTGTGCTGCTGACGAAGGATTGGATCTGACCCAGCCCGCTGCTGAAGGCTTTCGCCAATTGCGCCTGCTGTTGAGGCGACTGACTTGTCGATTTGGCCTGGGTGACGATGTCGTTAAGCGCGCTTAGGCCCTGATAGAGCGTGAAGAGTTTGCCATAGTCGCTGGCGTCAGCCGCAGAGATGCCCTGCCCCCCCGAGGGCGGGGCCTTGGCCGGGTTGATGATCGGCAGACCCGCCAGCGCGTTTTCAACATTCGCATTGACCTGGGTGGCGGTCTCACTTTGGCTCCAAGGCGGCGTTGGAGGCGTGGGCCCCGTCGGCCCGGTCGGCGCGCCCGACGACGCCCCGCCTGCAGGCAGCAGGGCGGACAGGTCGATATTAATGATGCCGTTGCTCGAAGCGCTGTTCGAACTGCTGTTGAACAGACCAAGCAAAGCGCTTGAGTTGGCGCCGATTTCCATAGTGGGCCTTTGACGGACTGATCTCCGCAACTCCAACCATGCAACTTTTAGAACTTAAGCTTTGTTAAAGTGGCGCGGTCCGAAGGCGGAAAAGTTCAAAAAAATAACGTACTATGGAAAATCCGAACCGCTGCGGCGTCCATGCCCTCAAAGGTTCTTCCAAGCCCGCCTGATGGTTTGGAAAGGCCGACTTTTTCACTGCGATTAAGGGCTGGGACTAAGCCCCGAGATTGAGGACTGGGCAGGTAAAGACCCGAGCGACCGCGCCGCCCGGGTCCTTGCTTACGCCCCAACGGAACCTTTTACTTGAAGAGGGACAGAATGACTTGCGGGGCCTGGTTGGCGATCGAAAGGGCCTGGGTGCCGAGTTGTTGCTGGACTTGAAGGGCCTGCAGTCTCGCACTTTCCTTGGCCAAATCGGCATCGACAAGATTTCCGACACCCGCAGTCAATTGGTCCGAGAGCTGCTGAACGAAGGTGTTGTGATTGCTGATCGCTTTACTTTGCGAACCAAGATTACCCAAGGCTTCGTTTGTCAGGCTGATCGAACTCGTCAGCTGCCCGAGCACGGCCGTCGCAAGGGTGACCGTCGAAAGAGATGCGGTCGGCGGAATTGAGATGATCGAACCGCCCAGCGACAAATTCTGGCTGCTCAGCGTGATAAATCCAGACGCATTGGCGTTTGCGATGAACTGAATCTGCCCCACGCTGCCGTCGAGCAGGTTTGCGCCGTCGAAGGTGGCGTTTTGGACGATCTGGGTGATCTGGGTCAGTTCGGACTTGAAAGCCGAATCGATGGCCGTGCGCGAGGCGGTGTCGATGGACGGGTCCAAGGCGGCCACGACGTTGGCCTTAATCTGTACGAGCAGATCAGAAATCGACGCGCCCGCCGTGGCGGCGACGTCTGAAATCGAGGTCGCACGATCAAGGCTCGACTTGACCGCCCCAAGCGAACCGATATCGGCCCTCTGACCCTGGGCGATGGCCCAGACCGCAGCATTGTCCTTGGCGCTGTTGATCGTCAGGCCCGTGCTGATCCGGCTTTGAACGTCTTGCAGCTGGCTACTGGTGTTGTTCAGGTTCTGCAGCGCGATCAGCGCGGCGTCATTCGTGTGTACGCTAAGCGACATCGACGGATCTCCTCGTTCCCGCCCTACCCGCTTTCGTGCGAGTCGCGGGGCGTGTTCGAGGGGAAGCTATGGAATCGTGGTGAGCAGATGGTTAACGCCAACACCGATCGCCGCCAGCGGTTAACCGCGGCGGTTTTAACGACATCCGTTAACGCCTCCTAATTTGGAGGCGCGCCTCTAAGGATCAGGCCCGCGCGCGAACGACCGCACCAGCTTCGTAATCGAGTTGCTCGCGCAATTGCAGCACCTGCTCTCGTGGCAGCTGCTGGACTACCTTGCCCGTGCGTCGATCAACGGTCTTGTAGACGTAGGAGTTCGTCGCCCTGTCCTCTTCAATCACCAATCGCAGGTCCGCCAGATCGGGATCTTGCTGCGCAGTCGTTGGGCGTGCGCCGCTTCGGACGGGCCGCTGAGGAATGGGCCTGTCGCCGAAATTCGGATCTGGTGTGGCTGCGGCAGTCGCAACCTTGGTTTCCATCTCAACTGTCGTGAGCGCTTCTGGCGCCTACGCTCCATGAAGGGAAAAAGAGGCGGCGGAAGGATTTGCACCTTCCGCCGCCGCTAAACGGCCTACTTGAAGAGGCCGAGAAGGATCGAGGACGACTGGTTGGCGATCGAGAGCGCCTGAATTCCCAGTTGCTGCTTGGTTTGCAGCGCCTGGAGATTGGCGCTTTCCTTGGCCAGGTCAGCATCGACGAGGTTGCCCACGCCCGCATTGATGGTGTTCTGCAGGTCCTGGATGAACGTCAGGTGTGACGCCAGGGCCTTGTCACCCGTACCGAGCTTGCCAAGCGCGCTCGAGACGTTTGCAATGGCGGTGTTCAGCGTGCCGATCAAGTTCGTCGCAGAAGTGACTGTGCCGATCGTCGACGTTGCACTGAGGGGCCCCAGGTTCGCGCCGCCGAGCGAAAGATCTTGCGACGCAACGGTGATGAACGAGGTGCCGTCCGCATTGGCCAGCGCCTTAATCGTCGCCGAGCCGGCGCCTTCGATCAGGTTCGCGCCGTTGAATACGGCGTTCGAAGTCACCTTCGTGATCTGATCGCGCAGAGACGTGAACTCGTTGTTCAGCGCAGCCCGGCTGGTTGAATCCAGCGTGGTGTCCGACGCTGACAAAGCCAGCCCCTTCAACTGCGTGAGCAGATCCGACACCGAGCTACCCGCCGACAAGGCCACATCAACGGTCGATTGACCGCGTTGCAGCGAGGAGACGACCGAATTCAAGGAGCTGGAGGTCGCGCGTTGGTTTTGGGCGATAGCCCAGACCGCGGCGTTGTCCTTGGCCGATGAAATCGCCAGGCCGGTGCTGATCCGGTTCTGGGTCGTCTGCAGGTCAGACTGGGTGGAGGTGAGGTTCTGCAGCGCAATCTGTGCGCCAATGTTGGTGTTTACCGAGAAACTCATAAAATGGTCCTTTTCATAGGTCGTCGGCCGTCTTTTTGGCAGCCGTGAGCGTTTTGCTCGGAACCTTCAGTAGCAAGCTTCGGGCCATCCAGCTTGAGCATGGGAGATCCCATAACTCATTGAAATAATATCGTTATACTTCCATTATCCATATGCGATGCCGGCAGTTTTTGCCGTCTCGAGCGCGGGCTCGGCAGAAATTGCCGGGCTGGTCGGCAAAAAGCGGCTGGGATAGCGAAAACCCACGCAACGGGAGCTGCGTGGGTTTGAAAATTCGGCTCTTTTCTTCAAGCCGTTGGCGCGGCGGGCTACCCCGTTTGGCGCTAAGCAGCGGCGCTGGCGGCCGCCGGGGCGAGGCCTTGCATGATCATGCGATTGACCTCGATCAGGGGCTCGATGTCTTCTTGGCGACGGATCACCGCGCTGGTGTGACGCCCAACCCAGATCGCCAACGAGATGATCGAGGCGCGCAGGGTCTCAGGCAGACCATTTCCAGGGTTGATGCAGTCTTCGCTCAAGGTCGTCCACACGCGACGGTTCCAATCCAACGCGTCAACACGCGCGGTGATATCCTTTGGATCGACCTTGGCCGCCTCCATCAACGCCAGGGTGACCTGTGCGAAGAGGCGATATTCCATTTGGCGGGGGCTTTCCGCCCAGGTCGACGCCCTATGGTACGCTTGAAGGGACATTCCCCAGCCTTTCGTCCTCGTATTCCATGAGCTTGCGGCACCGCATCAGCGCCTTGTAGTAGTCTCGCTCCATGCAATTCCTCGAGAGCTCAACGCACTCCGTCAGGATCGCAGGGTTGCCGATGACATTCATAAATTCCGTAAGACGACGGACAAACTCGTCATAGTAACGCTCCGCCCCGGCGCCATCGAGGTACATCATCATGACCGGAAAATAGATTCGCCGGGCCGGGGTGTTGGCCTCCTCCTCCTGCATGATGTCCTTCTCACGAAGGACGGAGGCTTTATTCTGCAGGACAAGCACGCCTCGACGATCCCCGTTCTGCAGGACCGCGCCATTGAGGACGAACTTCTCACCCGGCTTAAGCGACAATTTTAGCGGCACGATCCGCCTCCCGATAACAGCGTCTACGAACCGACAGTACGATTCGAATGACCCATTGTCGCTTTCTGCTTGGGCCCGCGCACCTCAGAGTTAAGGGCTGCCGGTTAACACCTCCTTGCCCAAGTTCGAAGCTGCGCCTTTGAAAGCCGGATGCGTCAATTCGATCGCCCCCTTAAGCTCTCGTTAGCCATGTTCGCGCACGACTGGGCGACCCCAAGGAGAGACTGCCCCTTATGCCGCGTCAGGCCCAGCCAGCCGCCCTTGCGCCGGTGGAGATGACCGCCGCGCCGGCGGCCATGCGACTTACCTCCGACGCCTTGGGGCGGTCAGGCTCCAGCGCAGCGCTTACAAAGCTCAACAGCGCCCTGGCGGATCTGAAGGCCTTGGCTGTCGCCCCCCTTCTCGAGCGCGCCGTCGAGGCGATTCGCACTGAAGACGCCAAGAGCGCGTGCGACTGGGCGCTCAAGGCGCTGGAGCATGACGAGCACAGCGGGCTTGGCTGGTACGTCCTAGCAATCGGGCTCGAACGCGCCGGAGACTTTGCAAACTCCATCAAGGCCTATGAAGCGGCGCTAAAACTCCTGCCCGATCATGGCGAAGTCGCCAATGATCTTGGCCGACTGGCCTTCCGGATGGGGATGGCCCCCACAGCCGAGGCGTTGTTTCGCCATTTCCTGGTGCGATACCCAGACCATCCCGAAGGGGCCAACAACCTGGCTTGCGCCATCCGCGAACAGGGACGTTTCGGCGAAGCGATCGATGTGCTGCGGCCAGCTATCGTCAAGACGCCGCAATTGCCCATGTTGTGGAACACCATGGGCACGATCGTTTCAGAACAGGGCGATTGCACGAACGCGCGGATTTTCTTCGAAGAGGCGCTTAGGCTCGAGCCGGGTTTCGCAAAAGCCCGTCATAACCTCGCCAATATGAAGCTGCTGTTGGGCGACGCCGCGGCCGCGCTGGTTGACTGCGACGCAGCGCTTGGCGAGGTCACCGCCGAAGAGGAACGCCAGATGATGCGTCTGGCCCGCTCCACGATCCTGATGGGGGTCGGTCGGATTGGCGAAGGCTGGGATGAATATGAATCTCGCCTCCACCCCCAATTCTCAGGGCGCTCCGAATTTGTGATCAATCGACGGCGTTGGGAGCCTGGCTTTGATCTGGCTGGAAAGTCGATCCTGGTGGTTGGCGAACAGGGGCTAGGTGATGAGGTGCTCTTCGCCAACGTCTTGCCTGATCTGATCGAACGCCTAGGCCCAACCGGGCGCCTGACGCTTGCTGTCGAAAGCCGTCTTGTGTCGCTCTTCCAGCGATCGTTTCCGCAAGCTGTGGTCGGCGCCCACAAGACCTATGATATCCAAGGCCGTCCGACGCGCTGCGTGCACTTTGTGGAAGACGCCTCAACGATCGATTTCTGGACGCCTATGGCCTCGCTGATGCGCGAATTTCGACGCTCAGTGGAGGTCTTCCCGGCTCGCCCCAGCTTTCTGGTCGCCGCGCCATCGCGCGTCGCCCATTGGCGTAAAGTGCTCAAAAAGGCGCCCCCAGGTCCCAAGGTCGGCCTGTTGTGGAAGAGCGCGGTCAAGACTGACTCTCGCCAGCGCTACTACGCTCCCTTTGCCAGTTGGGCGCCGGTCTTGGCCCAAAAGGGCGTCACCTTCGTCAATCTGCAGTATGGCGATTGTTCCGAGGAGCTCGCCGCGGCCAAAGATGATTTCGGCGTCGATATCTGGACGCCGCCAGGCATTGACCTGAAGCAGGACCTGGACGAGGTCGCAGCCCTTTGCTGCGCCATGGACCTCGTCGTAGGTTTCGCCAACGCAACGCTGAACATCGCCGCGGCATGCGGCGTTCCAACCTTCCTGATCTCGGTTCCCGGCGCCTGGACCAGGTTGGGAACGCTGACCTCGCCCTGGTATCCGGCGTGCCGCGTCTTCCTGCCGCCAGGCTTTGGCCAGTGGGATCTGGCGATGAGCGAGGTGGCTTCAGCGCTGGGTGAGACGCTCCGCGCCAGTTAAAGCGGCAGCTCGAAGCCGCGCGAAACCAAACGGGCGCGGCTTGCACTGCGCCTGCTTAGCCAGTCGCTCTTCAGCAGGCCCAGCCCAACCACATCGGTGAATTCGCCATCCTTGCGGATATGCTGCCGAAAATAGGCTTCACGCTGAAAGCCGAAGCCCTCGTGCAAACGCCACACCGCCTCGTTCTCGATCAGCACTTCGCACCAGAGTTTCGACAGACCAAGCTCGCCGAAGACGTGCTCTATGACCCAATATTCCACGAACGCGCCGATCCCCTGCCCGCGGGTCGATGGCTCAGCGAGGTAGTAGGCCCACGCCGTGCGGGCGTGCTCCTTCGAAAGATCGTATAGATTGGCCAATCCCACCGGGTGTTGGTCGACCTCGATCATCCAATAGCACCGCCGCGCGTCGTGCATTGCGCCGTCAAACCAGCGCGCGTGCTCTTCGGGGGAAATCGGGTGGTCGCTGTACATCCACCGGGAGATCTCCGGGAGATTGCGCCAGGCCAGCAGTTGCTCTCGATCGTCGACCTGCAAGGGACGCAACGCGACGGCGGGCGAGGAATTCATGGCGGAGCCTCCGCACTGTTGACGCGCAACGCAGCGATCGCCTCGGTGCTGAACGCCGGATCGGTCGGATAGAGCCTGGCGTAGACATCGCGCACGAAGGCCAGATCGGCGGGAAAATCCACCGTCCAGCGAAGGTCCGCCAGTGAACGCGCCCGCCTTACCCCGGCCAAGCGATAGACTTCAGGACGCCGATAGACATAAGCGGTCACATGCTCGCGCTCGTAGGGGTCGACCGCGCGGTGGGCGGCCTCCATCAGAACCGCGGGCCGGATGACTTCAGTGTCCAATCCATGCGGATAGGTCCGCTCGCCAAGGGTGTTGGAGGTGTAGTCCGCGTCAGTCGCAAAATGGTGGGCGATCACCTCATCGATCAGAGCCGGATCGGCGAGTGGACAATCCGCCGTCAGGCGCACCACGGCGCTGACGCGCCGGTGGGCTTCGAGCACGGCGCAAAACCGGCCAAGCACATCGCTCAAAGCTCCACGAAACACCGTAAGGTTCAGCTTGGTCGCGTAGGCGGCCAATGGATCGTCGCTTGGGTCGGTGCTGGTGGCCACAACGAGCTTGTCGATGCGCTGAGCCCGACGCAGGCGTTCGACCTGTCGGCCGATCATGGGTTCACCCAAAACCGGCGCCATCACCTTGCCCGGCAAGCGGGAGGAGGACATGCGGGCCTGAAGGATGGCGAGGTTCAACTGTTCACGCCTCTTGGCAGATCTCCCCAGTAGCGCCGAATCTGGCCCCGTCACAACGTGGCGCTTGGGTCGCATGCTCCACGCGCCAAACCCGCTTGCATGGCGCGCGCGTCCCTTTAGGCTGGCCGCAGGTAAACAACTGTTCGAACTCGGGCGTAGGCCCGTCACGGGGAACCCTATGAGCCAGCGTTTCGAAGGCACGGACGCCTACATCGCCACTGAGGACCTGAAAGTCGCGGTCAATGCTGCGATTGCGCTTGAACGCCCCTTGCTCATCAAGGGCGAGCCTGGCACCGGCAAGACGGTCCTGGCCTATGAGATCGCCGCAGCGCTCGGCGCGCCCCTGATCACTTGGCATATCAAATCGACGACCAAGGCCCACCAAGGCCTTTACGAATATGACGCCGTCACCCGTCTTCGCGACAGCCAGCTCGGCGAAATCGGGGTCAAGGATGTCAAGAACTACATCAAGAAGGGGAAGCTCTGGGAAGCCTTCGAAAGCCCCGTGCGCCCGGTCCTGCTGATCGATGAGATCGACAAGGCCGACATCGAATTCCCCAACGATCTCCTGCAAGAACTCGATCGGATGGAATTCTACGTCTACGAGACCAACGAGACGATCAAGGCGGCGGTTCGGCCCATCGTTCTGATCACTTCCAACAATGAAAAAGAACTCCCCGACGCATTCTTGCGTCGCTGCTTTTTCCATTACATCCGCTTTCCTGAAGCCGAGACGATGAACGAGATCGTCGAAGTCCACTATCCGGGAATTAAACAAAAGCTCGTCGCCGAGGCGCTACGCATCTTCTACGACATGCGCAAAGTGCCGGGCCTGAAGAAGAAACCGTCGACCTCGGAGCTGCTCGATTGGCTTAAGCTCCTGATGGTCGAGGACATCGATGCTGAGGCGTTGAAGGAAAAAGATCCGACAAAACTCATTCCGCCGTTGCACGGCGCGCTTCTCAAGAACGAACAGGACGTGCACCTCTTCGAGCGCCTGGCGTTTCTAGCAAGGCGCGAAGGGGCGGGTTCGCGGCCGGGTCAGTAACCGGCCAAGGCTCGGCGCCGTAACGGGCGTTACATCGAATTCACTCGCCTTTTTAAAGGGCTCCAGTCAGATTCGAGACGAACGGACGGGAGCCTTTTCTATGAAGTCGCTGCTTTTTTTCTCGACCTGCGGGCTCATGCTGGCCGCCGCGTCAGCCTGTGCGCCCCTACCGTCGGCCACGGCGCGCGTCGCCCTCGACTGCCCTACAAACGAGGGAGGACTAAGGCTCTCCAACGTCTCCAGTGACAAGAAGACCTGTCTCTACGCCAGCAGCGACGGAGACCAGGTATCGCTAAGGCTGATGCCGGTCCTGGGCTCCTATGAGGCCACCTTGCAACCAATTGAACAGGAGCTGCAGGGCGAGGTCGAGACCCAGCAACCGGCCAAGGCGGTCGCCGAAGGCAAGAAGGGCTCTGGGAGCACCTCAGAAAATACCGAGGCCTCAAAGGCTGCTCAGCAAGCTGCGCAAGACGCCGGCGGCGCATCGAAGCTCGAGGACGATGGCTCCGGCCATGACGGTGACCGCGCTCACATCGATCTCCCAGGAATTCACATCAGCGCCGATGATGACAAAGCCAATGTCAATGTCGGCGGGATCGATGTGAACGCGGGGGAAAATGGCGCAACGGTCAGGATGTCCAGAGACGTGCGCATGCGCGGCGAGGGCTTCTCGCCGCGAAGGAATGGATTTAGGTCGACCTTCATCCTGGCGCGCGATGATCTTAGGGACGGCTGGAAGGCGGTTGGTTATGAAGCTGGCGGCCCCAAGACCGGTCCCATCACGGTGGCTGTATTCAAGGCCCACGAGGGTCACCATCGCGGCGCATCCGAAGCAGTCAAGCGGCTGGTTCGCCGAAACGCGGGCGTCTAGCCGCCTCCTGCCGGCGCGTCCGAACCGATGACCGATGCTTAAAGGGCCATGGCGCAAGCTCGCCTAAAGGCCACCCGGCGCCCAGCCAGCTGCGGGCGTCAGGCCGTCGGGCGCACCTCAACGACCTTATAAGTCAGCGGTCTGCCATCTTCATCGGTGATCGTGACGTATTCGCCGACCGCAAAGCGGTGCTCTCCAAGCCGGTATAACGGCTCGTCTTCGCTGACGTCGTCTTCTGCGTAGTCGAAGTACCAACGCGCGCCCTTGCGCGCCAGGCGCCCGTCAGCGGGATCCTCATCCGGCGCAAACCGCCGCACCGTGCAGGCCTCGCGCGATCGACTATATGCCGCTGCATCGAGGTGGCCGTCGTCGGTGAGCGGGGCGGTCAATGCATAGCCTCGATGGTCATCGCCGCCGGCGAATTCCGTGCCAGGATTGCGAGCAAGCCGCATGACGATGCGCGACAGGGTCATTAGAAAATCCTTTGGGGTGACCTAATGAGATAAAAACAGTGAAGGTGCGTCGGAGTTCAAAAGGCTACGCGTAGTTCCACCGAAGATGAACTCCTGTAGTCGCGGATGTCCAAAGGCGCCGGCCACGAGGATGTCGGCCCCGGCCTTTTTCGCCGCATAGAGCAAAAGCGGGGCTGCATCGCCTGAGTCCGGCAAGATATCGACCTCGGCCTTGACGCCGCGAGCGGCGTAATAGGACTTTAACCGCCCCGCATCGAAACTACGTGAACTGGCTTTCGGCGCGGCCAGAATGACGACTTTCTTAGCCTTTTCCAAAAGCGGAAGCGCCAATCTCGCCGCGCGGCTGGCTTCCTTTCCTCCGTCCCAAGCCACGGCCACGACGCCGCCGATCTTAAGGCCGTCGCGCGCTATCAGGACGGGTCGCTGTTCATCAGCCAGCATCTGTTGAAAGGCTTCCGCCAAGGGCCCCCGCCCGCGCGCCGGGTCAGACCCAAAGACGACGACGTCGGAAAGTCGGCTTTCGGCGGAAAGTCCAGCCCAGACAGGGGTTTGCAGCGCGATGAAGCGGCGTTTGGCGTATTTGAACTTCTCCATCGCAGCGCGTGCGGCCTTTTCGCCCGCCTGTGCGGCTTCCTTGAGAGACTCAAGAGCGGTTGTCTGGACGCCCCCCAAGAACCCCTCGCCCATCCATGGCATCACGTCGGCCACGTCGGCTGGGGTGTAGACGCCCGCCATCTCGGCATCGAAGGGTTCGGCCAGCATAACGGCGCCAGCAATGGCCACCTCGTCCGACTGGCCACCGCAAAGTGGCGCCATGATGCGGGCCCAGCTCATAGGGTCGGCTCCTTCAGCGTGATCTTCGACGGCCACACGCCTATGCTCTCATTGATATTTCGCAAGGCATGGGTCAGGTCACGAACTTGACTGTGGAGGGAATGCATCGGTGAGGAAAGGGCTGCGTCGTTCCGCCAAAGAACCCCGCGCCTGGCAACGCATGCTGTCGGGCCGACGTCTTGACCTGCTTGATCCCTCGCCGATGGATATCGAGATCGAGGATATCGCCCATGGTCTTGCGCGGGTCGCACGCTGGAATGGTCAGACAATCGGGGCTCACGCTTTCTCCGTCGCTCAGCACTGCGTCATCGTCGAAGAGATCGTGGCTCACATTCAGCCGGATGTCGCGCCGCGCTGGCGGCTTGCTGCGCTGCTGCATGATGCTTCGGAGTATGTGATCGGCGACATGATCTCGCCCTTCAAGGCGGCGCTGGGGGTCAATTATAAGGATTTCGAAGAACGCCTGGAAAACGCCATCAACACGCGCTTCGGCCTCCCGGCCAAGACCCCGGTCCTGATCAAGAAATTGATCAAACAGGCCGATCGCGCCAGCGCCTATTTTGAAGCCACCCAGCTCGCCGGCTTCAATCCGACGGAATCACTGGCGTTTTTCGACGCCCCGCCTCCCGGCTATAGACTGCATATCGAGCCTCAGCCGCCCGCACTCGCACAGACCCGTTATTTGGAACGCTTCCACATTCTGTCCGAGGCGGCTGGCTATACGCCGGTCGCAGCCGCCTTCGACACCGAATGAGCCCGTCTTCCAACAGAGCGACAGACGCCGGGCGCGTTGTGATCGGCCTATCGGCCGTGGTGGTGGCGATCCAAGATGATGACGCCGTCGTGCTTTGCGTGCGCCCGCCCGGCGCAAGCTCCGAGGGCCTGCCCTTCGGACCCTTCGATCCGCAGGGTCACAGAACTTTCGAACTCGCGATGCGGGCCTTTGTCACTGCGCAGACCCGGTTCACTCTGGGCTACGTCGAGCAGCTCTACACCTTTGGCGACAAGGGCCGCGACGCACCGCTCGCCGACATGGGAGAGCTGGGCGGAAGTGCTTCGGAACATGCCCGCGTGATCTCGGTGGGATATTTGGCCCTGGCGACCGCGGCTGTGGACACCCACGCGCCGGGTTCGGAATGGCGGCCTTGGACGCGCTTTTTTCCCTATGAAAACTGGCGCGATGGCCGCCCGGCGGCGCTGTCGTTGATCGAAGAGGCGCTCTTGAGCTGGGCGAACGGAGATAACCAGCGCCTGGGTCGCGCACGCCTGCTTTTCGCGCTCAACGGTGCGCCGTGGAACGAAGAACGGGTGTTGGAGCGCTACGAGCTCCTCTATGAAGCCGGCCTTGCGCCAGAAGCCGCCCGTGACAGGGGGGAGGCCAGGGCGGCGCTGCCGGCCGCGCTTTCCTCAGCCCTCGGAGAGCCGATGCTCTCCGACCACCGCAGGATCTTGGCCACCGCGGTCAGCCGGCTTCGGGGTAAGCTGAAGTATCGTCCGGTGGTTTTCGAATTGATGCCGGAAGCCTTCACGCTTTCAGCCCTGCAACGCGCAGTCGAAGCCATCGCCGGCGTCCCTTTGCATAAGCAGAATTTTCGCCGCGCCCTGGAGCGCGCGCAGCTTGTTGAAGGCCTGGGCCGGATGGATGCAGACACCGGCGGCAGGCCCGCCGAGCTCTATCGGTTCCGCCGCGAGATCCTCGGCGCGCGGCCAGTCTCCGGGCTGAGCCTTCCGCTGCTCAGGGATTAGCCGGACCCGCAGCGCCGCGGTCTTGCCTGGCCCGCCACTGCGCCTTCAGCATTGCGCTGGTCTCGCGCGATCCGTCCGGCGTCCAGCCTGGCGGTCCGAACACCCAACCCAAGACATGCCGCGGCTGGCGCAAGACGTCCTGCGCCATTGCGATCCATTCATGGAACGCCACGCGCACGATGTTGAAGGTGCCGATATTGTGCACCAGGCCATAGCGACAGGCTTCGTCGTCAAGCTCGCGCTGGAAGGTGCCAAACAAACGATCCCAAATGATCAGGATGCCGGCGTAGTTGCGATCCAGGTAGAGCGGGTTCCTGGCATGGTGCACCCGGTGGTGCGAGGGGGTGTTGAAGACAGCCTCAAACCATCGCGGCAAGCGTGCGATGGCCTCGGTGTGTATCCAATATTGATAGACCAGGCTGACGCCCTTTTGGATCGCCACCATGGCCGGCGGAAATCCTAGAAAAGACAAGGGCAGCCACAGCGCCCAGGTCCCCGCAACACCGCCCGTCCAGGTCTGCCGCAGCGCCGTGGAGAGATTATAGTGCTGGGAGGAATGATGATTGACGTGGGCCGCCCACCAGAAGCGTCGTTCATGGCTCAGCCGGTGGAACCAATAGTAGGTCAAGTCCTCCAAGAAGAAGACTGCGATCCATGCCCATGGCGCCGTCATTGGGATGGTGAAGAGCCGGTGGTGGTAGACCCAGATGGCCGCCGCAAAGCTTGCGCCGGCCGTCAGGAGTTCGGCCGTCCCTGAGATCAATCCCATGGTCAGGGATAAAGCTGTATCCGCCGTCTCATAGTTCGCCTTGAGCTTGCCAAACCGCGCCAGAACGACCTCAAGGATCACGGTCAAGATGAAGAACGGCGTGGCCAGCGTGACCGGATCAAATGAACTCATCCCATCGCCTCTTGCGGCGGCCACGAATTAAGGGCCAGGACAGCTCGCGGAGCGGTGACATCGCCGAAATGGATGTCGAGACGTCCATTGCTGGTCGGGGCTGCCATGACTTGGCTCCATGCCACCTGTCGCGCCACCCAGCCTGCCCCTAGTCGACTAAGCACCAGCGCGTCATCGCCTGATCTGGCGATCGCGCCATTTGCGTCGTCGGCGATCCAAAGTCCGTCCAGCGCCCGGTTTGGAAACTCAACCGCAAGCCAGCGGCGCGCCGAAGTCTCATCCAACAAGGCCGGGCTCCTTGCCCGCGTGGCCCACGCCGTGATCGCCACCATCATGGCGACTGCGATCGCAGATATGGCGAATTTGACGAGATAGGCGGCGGTCAAGAGATTCTCCGGGCTGGGAAGCTGCGCGGAGCCGAACTTCGGGTCAAGGGAAAGCCCCCCGTTTAGGGGGGCTTTCCGCCGCACCTGGTGCGGGTCTTGGTTAGAATTTTCTGACGTATGCGACGGACCAGACGTTGGCGTCTTCTGTTCCGCGCGGCTGGAAGGCTTCGCGCGTGTAATCGAGACGCACGCCGTTCTTGCCGTCGAAGGTATATTGCCCCCCCACGCCATAGTTCCAGGAATCGCCCTTGGTGGTCGCCTCAACGCCGGCCACCTGGGCGCTTCCCGAGGTATGGCCATAGCCGACCCGCGCTAAGAGGTCGAAGTTCGGCGAAATTGGCAGGAAGCCCACGCCATAGATCGCTTCCTGGCTACCCTGCTTCACTTTTACGTCTGCGCCACCGACGCTCACCGTGTCATTCTTCACGCCCGTCGAATATTCACCCTCAACCCCGAAGTATCGGGCGAAACGTGCGCCAAGCCGACCTTGGATCGATCCAAGATTGGCATGATCGAAGGATGTGTCGTCATATCCAAGCGTCCCATATCCGGTGACGCCGGAGCCTGTGGTCTGGGCCGAGGCCACTGCCGGCGCCAAGACCCAAAGGGCCGCAAAGGAAGCGACGGTGATCAAAGTTTTCATCTGGTATTTGTCCTTACTCAACGCAAACAGCCCAACAGCTTCGGGGATCGTGCCCAAACGCGGCCTTGAGTTGTCGGTTCGGCCATAAAGATATGGCGAACACCGTATGTGGCTCCTCAGCCACTAGGTGATGTGGGCGTGGGTCGTGCTATCAATCCAGCTTGCCCGCCGGAGATTTGAACCCTTGACGTCCGCCGTGATCGCCGCAACCGGCCTCTATATCCCGCCGCATAGTCTTTCGAATGCAGAGCTCGTGGCGACCTTCAACACCTACGTTGAGCGTCACAACCTCGCCCATGCTGAGGCGATCGCCGCCGGTCAGATCGATGCGCTGACCCCTTCGTCTGTCGAATTCATCGAAAAAGCGTCGGGGATCAAGGCGCGCTACGTGGTCGATAAGGCCGGGCTGATGGATCCCGACCTGATGCGGCCCAATATCCCGGAAAGGCCGAATGAGGAGATCTCTGTCCTGGCCGGCATGGCGCTCGAGGCCGCCGAACAGGCCATTGCGCGGTGGGGAAAGCCCGCCTCCCAGATCGATGCGGTGATCTGCGCTGCATCCAACATGCAACGCCCCTACCCCGCCATGGCCATCGAGGTGCAGCAAGCGCTTGGCGTCGGGGGATTTGCCTTTGACATGAACGTCGCCTGTTCATCGGCCACGTTTGGCATCAAAACGGCCGCGGATTTTGTCGCGACGGGCTCAGCACGCGCCGTTCTCATGGTAAATCCAGAGATCTGTTCGGGTCATTTGAATTTCCGTGACCGCGACAGTCATTTCATTTTCGGCGATGTCGCAACCGCGGTCATCGTGGAGGCGTCAGACGAGGCCCGCGACGGCTGGGATATTCTTGGGACACGCCTGAAAACTCAATTCTCAAATAATATCCGCAATAATTTTGGCTTCCTGAACCGCTCAGCCCCGCAGGGCGTGGGCGCCGACGACAAGCTCTTCGTCCAGGAAGGTCGAAAGGTCTTCCGCGAGGTCGTGCCCATGGTCTCCGACATGATCATCGAGCATGCCGGCGACATTGGGATCGATCCGACCGGTCTAAAGCGCCTTTGGTTGCATCAGGCCAATATCAATATGAACGAGATGATCGGCCGTCGCGTATTGGGCCGAGAGCCGACACGGCAGGAAAATGTCATCATCCTCGATGAATTCGCCAACACCTCCTCAGCTGGATCGATCATCGCCTTCCACCGCGCCAACCAAGACTTCGCCAAGGGCGAGACCGGGCTGATCTGCTCGTTCGGCGCAGGCTATTCCGCTGGCACGGTGTTCGTCCGCAAGCGCTAGGACGACGGCTTAGGCGAAAGCGGCGCAGGCGCGGGGCTCGCCGACGGCTGGGCAGGCGGCGACTTCGGATGCGCGGCCTTCCAATCCATCATGGCGCGCACACGACTTCCGACAGAGGGATGATCATAGAAAATGAACTCCTCGAGCTTGGAAGGCGTCGCGGCGCGATATTCGATTGTCTTGACCAGCGCCTTGGCCAGGCCGTCCGGCTCGTTGAAGTGCACGACGGAGAAGTGATCTGCGTCGGCTTCGACCCAGCGGCTGAATGTGTTGGTGATCGGGGTGGCCAGAAGACCCATGATCGCAAAGAGGATAGAGACCACCGGCAAGCCTGCCGGGTCGGCGAGGCCTGTCACGCCGGTCGCACCGAAAATGCGCGCAACAGCCGGGAACAGCCGATCGGTGAGAAAAAGCCCGATCAGGGTCAAGAGCCCCACCTCCAGGTCACCCAGAAGGACGTGTTTGCGAACGTAGTGGCCCATCTCATGGCCGACGACGCCACGAACTTCGGCCAGATCGGCGTCTTTCTTGAACATCACATCGCTCATCGCGACGCGGCCATATCCAAAGAGCCCGCCCGCGTTGGCGGTGTAGCGGTTGGATTGCTTGGAGCCGTTGTAGATCAAGATCTTGTCGGACGGCACGCCGACCTGATTGGCCATCGCGACAACCTCGTCACGTACGGGTCCAGGCGGGGCGACCTTGTAGGTGTTGAAGAGCGGTTCGATGAGGAAAATGCCCACGATGAAGAAAACCAGGGAGATCACCCCCGAACCAATCCCACCCCAAAGCCACCAGGTCTTTGGAAGCCGCCGAATGATCCAATAGAACAGCGAAAAGACTATCGCCGCGACAACCAGGCCAACCGCCATCCGCGCAAGATGCTCGCCAAGCCACCCCAGAAAGGCGCGGCTGGTCAGGCCATAGCTCTTTTCTCGCCACCAGTTGGAATAGGCGCTCCAGGGGATCGAAAGCACGCCTTCCAGGATCGCATCGACGACGATGACGACCAGCACGGCCAGCCACGGTCGCGGTTTCTTGGCCTCCACGGCGCCCCTTATGCGAACCAGAACGCCGGTCCTAAGCACGATCCAGGACACCAAAATACTGACCAGCGCTCCCCAAAGCAGCACCCAGTGTCCGCCTTGAGTGTAGGCCGTAGCCTTGGCGTGGGCCTCTGGCGGCAAGGTCGCCAAATAGGCGGCCGTGGCCGCGGCTGGATCAAATCCCTGGGCCATCTGGCCTCCCCCGTTTGAGCGTCGCCGTCAGGTGGCCAGAGAATGGGCGGCTTGTCAGGCCCTAAAGCGCGCTAAGCTGAATGAAGGAGACACGCATGAAGCTCGCCGCATCGACTTCCCTGAGCATCTTGGCTGCACTCGTAAGCCTGGGCGCAGCCCCAAAGCCCGCCTACGACTACGTCGTTCGGGGGGCTGAAATCCTGGACGGATCAGGCGCCAAGCCCCTGCGCGGCGACGTCGCCATAAAGGGCCAGCGGATCGTCTATGTCGGCGCCCACGCCCCCGGCCGCGGACGCGACGAGATCGAGGCGGGCGGCAAGGTCGTGGCGCCTGGGTTCATCAACATGCTCTCCCACTCTGAAGACAGCCTGATCGCCGACGGCCGTGGGCAGTCGGAGCTGCGTCAGGGGGTGACGCTGGAAGTGATGGGTGAAGGCAATTCGTTAGGCCCCCTCACCGCTCGCATGCGCCAGCTCGGTGAGGAGCGCGAGCACGACATCAAGTTCCCGATGGACTGGACGACCCTCGACCAGGGTCTGAGGGCCCTGGCTGGGCGTGGGATTGCGCTCAATGTCGCCTCGTTCGTGGGCGCGGGCACCGTTCGAATAAACGTGCTGGGCGAAGACGATGTCCAACCCAGCCCCGAACAACTGGATCGGATGCGCAAGCTGGTCGCGGCGGCCATGCAAGATGGCGCAATGGGGGTGGGCTCCGCCCTCATTTACGCGCCGAGCACCTATGCGAAGACCGATGAGATTGCGGCGCTGGCGGGCGAGGCCGGGCGATGTGGCGGCATCTACATCAGTCATATGCGTTCGGAGGGTGATCGCGTGCTTGAGGCGACCGACGAATTGATCGAAATTTCTCGTCGATCTGACACCCCTGCCGAAATATTTCACATGAAGACCTCCGGACGCGACAATTGGGGCAAGGAAGACGCGCTTATCGCCAAGATTGAATCCGCGCGCGCCCATGGCCAACGGATCACGGCGGACATGTATACCTACCCAGCCAGCTCCACCGGGTTCGACGCGGCCATGCCCACCTGGGTGCAGGCCGGCGGCGTCGAGGCCTGGATCGGGCGATTGAAGGACCCCCAGACACGCGCCAAGGTCCTGGAGGAGATGCGCCAGGATCATCCCAAGGATTGGGAGAACTCCTACCGTCAGGCCGGGCCCGATGGCACGCTTTTGGTGGGCTTCAAGTCTGCGGCGCTGAAACCCCTGACCGGAAAGACCTTGGGCCAAGTGGCCCGCGAACGGGGAACCTCGCCCGAAGACACCATCATCGACCTCATCATCGCCGACGGCTCGCGCATTCAGGTGGTCTATTCCTCGATGAGCGAAGCCAATGTCGCCAAGCAGATGACGCTGCCTTGGATGAGCTTTGGATCCGACGCTTCGGCCCAGGCGCCGCAGGGCGTCTTTCTGCTCTCTTCCACTCACCCCCGCGCCTATGGCAACTTCGTCCGCGTGCTAGGAAAATACGCCCGCGATGAAAAGCTGATCAGCCTGCCGCAGGCCGTGCACAGACTGTCGGGCCTTCCAGCCCATAATCTTGGGCTCCACGAACGCGGCCTGCTGAAAGTCGGATATTACGCCGACGTGGTGGTCTTCGACCCCAAGACGGTCAGCGATCACGCGACCTTTGTCAGACCCCAGCAGTTCGCCACCGGCGTCAGCGATGTCTTTGTCAACGGCCAGCAGGTGTTGAAATCAGGCGAACCGACCGGTGTTTCGGCCGGTCAGGTTGTTCGCGGGCGGGGTTGGACAGGTTGGAAAGATGGCGGATGCCGAAAGTCCGCGAAGGATTGGCGATGGTGAGCTTAGCCCGTAAATCGACGCATGTTGTCGCCGCCCTCTTGGCGATTTGTTCCGGTCTCATGGCGGCCTCGGCCCAGGCAGCGTCCATCCCCAGCCAGCTGCCGGGCGGCGTTGACCCGGTGGCCTATGACCTCACAGTCACCCCAGACGCCGCCAAGCTGACCTTCTCAGGTCATGTGGAGATCACCGTTGATGTCGACAGGGGCGCTAGCCGTATCGTCCTTAACGCCCTCAACCTGACGATATCCCATGCAGCGCTTGACGGCGTTTCGGCTGAGGCCAGCCTGGACCCCAAGTCGCAAACCGCAAGCTTTTCGGCGGGCAAATCGATTTCCGGCGGCCGCCACGTCTTGGCTATCGACTATACCGGCAAGATCGCCGACAGCGCTGCGGGGTTTTTCCACGTTGATTACGCAGGCGGCCGGATGCTTGCGACCCAGTTCGAACCAGCCGATGCGCGGCGCTTCTTGCCCGTTTTCGACGAACCCGCAAAGAAGGCGGTCTTCACGGTTTCGGCCATCGTGCCGGAAAACCAGCTTGCGGTGTCCAATATGCCCGAGGCGGCAAGTGACCCGCTGCCAACCGGCCTCAAGCGCGTGCGCTTTGCGCCCACCCCCAAGATGAGCAGTTATCTGCTGTTTTTTGGCGTGGGCGACCTGGAGCGACTGAGCAAGGACGTCGATGGAACTAAAATCAGTGTCGTGATCCGCAAGGGCCAAGCCGCACAGGGCCGCTATGCGCTTGAGACCGCCCAGCAATTGCTGGGCTACTACAATGACTATTTCGGACGGAAATTCCCTCTTCCAAAGCTCGATCTGGTTGCAGCGCCCGGCGATGTTTCGGGCTCGATGGAGAACTGGGGCGCCATTCTTTTCAGCCAGACGAACGTGATCTTCGACCCCAAGCTTTCCAATTCAAGCGACCAGCAGGATGTCTTTCGAATCGTCGCCCACGAAATGGCGCATCTGTGGTCTGGCGACCTGGTGACCATGGCCTGGTGGGACGATCTTTGGCTGAACGAAGGTTTCGCAAGCTGGATGGCGACCAAGGCCACGGACCACTTCCATCCGGAGTGGCGCCCGTTGTTGCTGGCGCTGGGCGATAAGGACGAGGCCATGTTGCTCGATGCGCGCACGGGCTCCCACCCGATCGTCCAGCACATCGCCTCGGTCGCCCAAGCTGAGCAGGCCTTCGACGCCATCACCTATAAGAAGGGTGAAGCGGTGATCCGCATGCTCGAGGCCTATGCAGGGCCTGACGCATGGCGCGACGGGGTGCGCGCCTACGTCGCCGAGCACGCCTATGGAAACGCCACCAGCGATGACCTGTGGCGCGCCATCGACAAGGCGGCGGGCAAACCGGTCTCAGCCGTCGCACGGGATTTCACGACAAAGCCCGGCGTGCCCCTCATCCACGTGGCGTCGAGTTCATCGGGCACTTCGCTTACTCAAACGCGGCTGGCCGATGACACGCAGATGCAGGCTGTGACCGTCGCCCAAGACCGACTTGACGTGGAGAGCAAGACCGCATCGATCCTGTCGTGGCGCACGCCAATGCTCGTGCAGGATTTGGGTGGCGGGCCTGCAAAGGAGCGCATGATTTCGCGCACCTCGCCCCAGGCTGCTAGCGCCGCCGTGGTCGTGAACGCCGGCCAACTCGGCTATTTTCGCGTCACCTACGACCGGCCCTCATTCACCCAGCTGGTGGACAACTTCGCCCACCTCTCCGCGGCGGACCAGTTTGGCCTCCTAAATGACGGCCTGGCGCTTGGAATGGCCGGGGAGCAACCGATCTCCAACTACCTGCGACTGACGGCCGCCTTACCGGCGAGCGCTGATGCGCTGGTGTGGCGCGAGCAAGCCCGAACCTTGGCCGGCATCGACGGCTACTATAGCGCAGGGCCCGGCAGAACGACCTATCGGTCGTGGGCTTCCGAAGTCCTGAGGCCGGTGCTGTCCAGGGTCGGCTTCGATGCAAGGCCTGGCGAGGCTCCGACGGATTCAGTGCTGCGCGAAACCCTGCTCTTGGCGCTCAGCCAACTCAATGATCCGACGGTCAATTCAGAAGCCCGTCGACGCTTCATGGCCACCGCCAACGACCTCTCAAAGCTTAAGGCGGCGGAGCGTCGGTGGGTGGTGGTGGGCGCCGCGCGCTCAGCTGATCGCGAAACCTTCCAGGCCATCCGCGAGCTCGCCAGGGCGGCGCGCGACCCGCTGGAGCGCAATGATCTTTATGTCGACTTGGCCGCGGTTGAGGATGAGGCCCTGGCCAGACAGGTCTTGGCGCTTTCCATCACCGATGAAGCTCCGACCAACCTTGCGCCAACCTTGGTGCGCGAAGTGGCCGCGACCCATCCGGCGTTGGCCTGGCGCTTCACGATGGACAATTTGGCGGTGATCACCAGAAGTCTCGACACGCTAAGCCGCTCAACCTTCGTGCCGCGCGTGGCGGAAAACTCGGTGGACCCAAAGGTCGTGCGAGAATTGACTGACTACGCCAACAAGAACATTCCGCCGGATGGTCGTGGCGAGGTCGCCGTCGCGGTCTCACGTATTCGCAACAACGCCGATATCCAGGTTCGTCGCCTGCCACAGGTCAACGCCTGGATCTCCTCCAAGCGCGAGACGATAACGAGCAACTAGAGCGGGTTGCGATTAGACGACTCCATAGCCTGAGTTTTGCAGGTAGTTGGTGCATTCGGCGGGCGAGTAGGTGTCGAGCAGCTCGGCGACCGCGGTGAGCAGGCCGTCGTAGGATC
>Ga0070730_10000131_pt1 | contig 94346 bp, 92 predicted proteins | sample Coa_R1_3_FD_66447 | JGI IMG/M metagenome (GOLD analysis project Ga0070730, IMG submission 66447) | Surface soil microbial communities from Centralia Pennsylvania, which are recovering from an underground coalmine fire - Coalmine... | ecosystem: Environmental > Terrestrial > Soil > Unclassified ... | reverse complement strand
TCGCGCGCTCCCGGGCGCAGCCTGGCCATCCAGATCCGCCAAGCTCTGCTGCTCGGTCTTGCCTATAACCTCTACCGCCTGAGGCATCGGCTCGCTCATCCAGGATGTCAACAGAGCCACATTTCGTCCCATCCGAATGAGCATCATCTTAGAACGGTCAGTGGGCAATTTGCTCAGCGAAAAGTCGTTCGGGGATTTCCATGCATTGCGCGACAACTCCTTTTGGCAAATTCGATGACGGTTTTGTGCTGGATCGAAACGCGATAGCTCTGCGCATTGAAGTGAGTGTCCCAGCCAACAGCGCTAATCCTCTCGCAAATTTCGGTATCTTCCGATACGTTGCCCGCTTGAATGTTGTGGCCGCCCATCTTTTCGATAGCCCCTCCGGAACAAGGCTGCGTGTCCGGCGGCGAAAGACGAAAAAGCCAAAAGCAACTAACGGTTTGCGGCCGGAGCTGCCAGAAAACATTTGCGAGAGCATCCTCATTTGGCTTTCTCTAGGACTAGGACGTGGTGATCGCCGAGGAGGCATTCACCCGGGAGCACGATTGGCGACATGACGCAGGCCGTAAATGTCGTGATTCAGATGCACAACGAGCGCCCCAAGTAGCTAGAGGTGACGCTCACGGCTTGCAGACAGCAAACCCATCCTATTGCCAGGATTTACTTCGTGGACGAAGGCTGTCCCCGGCCGGTCGCACTGCCCAAGATTCCGCGGCCGGCTCTAGAGATCTCCCGTCTTAGTCTGGAACAGAATCCAGAAAGCTCCGCCGCCCGAATCGCGGCTATCGCGCGCTCCACAGTGCCGTTCCTTGCCTACGTCAATGCCGAGGCTCTTCCCGAACTGGACTGGCTCGTCACCCGCGTGGATTATCTCGGCAGTTGCCCGTCTCTAGAGGCTTGCTGCATCCGCCTCGCTTCTGCAACGCCGGATCGCCTCCTTACGCGTTGGCGCATGCACTCTCCGGAAACGATGTTCGGAGAGCAGTCGGACCCGACGCCATTCGCTCTTGGCCACGCCGTGCTGTTTCGGAAAGAGATTGTTGCATCCGTCGGGGGTTACAACCCACACTTTCGCCGGCACCATCGTAGCGATTGACTTTCGACGGCTTTCACTTGCTTCTGTTCGTTACGAAGCGCGCTCAGTGTAGGCTGCTCTTTTCCAGCCGACGGATCGGGGGACTCCTGAATGCGGCTCCCACGAGTGCATGCGCCGCGCGTTCTATGAAATACTTGGACTCCAACACTTGTTCAGGAGTTCCCATGCCACGCTACCTTTCGCAACACACGCTCGCTTGCCTCACGCGCCAGGGCGCGGAGACGCTTGCGCAACGAATGCAAGGGGGCGGACCGGCGCACGCAGAGCGTGTCCTGGTGAATATGGTCGACGGAAAAATGTTTGCCGAATTTCGATCCGACTCCCGGGAAACTCTGGAAGCCTGGCTTAAAACGGAAGGGATGCACTTCGATTGGCTCGTTCGGATCGAGTGGGAGACTCGCGGGGGCAAGCTGGAGATCGCCGACTAAGCCTTTATAAATCAATGTAAATTCAGGAGTTAGCAGTTGCTCAGATTTCTTATCAGGGCTGCTTGAATCTCGATAAAAAAGAGGGTGATTTACACACCCCACCTGCGCTACTCTTCTTTTCTTACGTCTAACGGGAAGGGGAAACAATATGTCTGACTACGCGCATCCGGAAGTACTCGTCACCACGGAATGGGTGGCTGCACACTCCAAAGATCCCGGCGTACGGCTCGTCGAAGTAGATGTAGACACTACAGCCTACGATCAGGGGCACGTGGACGGCGCCTCCGCCTGGAACTGGCAAACCGAGCTACAGGACGCTCTCCGCCGCGACCTTGCGGCGCCAACCGCATTCGAGGAATTGCTCGGCAAGGCCGGCATTTCACCGGAAACGACAATCGTTCTCTATGGCGACAACAACAATTGGTTCGCGGCCTGGGCCTTCTGGCAGCTGAAATATTATGGCCACGAAAAAGCTCTCATCATGAATGGTGGACGCAAGAAGTGGCTGGAAGAGAAGCGTCCGCTGAGCACGGCCAGGCCGTCGGTTACTCCGACGTCTTATAAAGTCAAGGCAGCGAACGTTGCGATTCGCGCGAAACGCGACGATATATTCGCGGCGATCGAGAAAAAATCCGGGGCTCAGCTCGTCGATGTGCGCTCCGTGGATGAATTCACCGGGAAGATCATCGCCCCTCCCGGCATGAGCGAAACGGCGCAGCGTGCCGGCCATATTCCAGGTGCGGCAAATATTCCCTGGTCGCAGGCTGTCAACGAGGACGGGACGTTCAAAAGCCTCGACGCGCTCAAGCAACTCTACGGCGCGAAGGGCATTAATGGCGACCGCGAGGTTATCGCCTACTGCCGCATCGGCGAGCGCAGCTCACACACCTGGTTCGTCCTCAAGTACCTCATGGGGATCAAGGATGTGCGCAACTACGACGGCTCGTGGACAGAGTGGGGGAATTTGATTGGCGCGCCAATCGAGAAGGAAGTCTCGGCCGCGGCCGCGAAATAATTCTTGAATAGACTTGACGCTGTCAGTTCAAGATAGGCGACACAAATAGACCGAGCGGGGCGCGAACTGGCGCCCCGTTTTTTTGTTAGCATCCCAAAAATCAGTTACCGCCGCGAATGGCTATTGGGGATAGAATACGCGCCTGTTCTCGGAGGGACAGAGTCATGGAACAGGAACAAAGGCGCGAGCAAAGGCATGCGTTTATCGCCCATGCAGAAGTTTTGGAACAAAATTCCGGTGCACTCATGAGCTCGCAAATCAGCGATCTCAGTCCCGGTGGCTGCTACGTGGATACAGTCAACCCGTTGCCTGATGGCACGCCCGTGCATCTGAAGATTTTTACAGAAACGCACGCCTTCGAAGCGCCTGCGACGGTTGTCTATTCTCATGCGTTCCTTGGTATGGGTGTGAAGTTCCTCGACGTGCAGCCCAAATACGAAGAAGTCTTACGATTGTGGTTGCCCCAGCCCGCCGAAAAATCGAGCGAGGCTCACGGCTGAAGGAATTGCGGCTCGAATCCGATAGACGGTAAGAAAATCCAGTTTGCTGAGGGAATCATGGAAAACAACCCCAAGTTCGAACCGGGAAACTGCACGGACCGTGAACCGGAAGTCGGCCGGGCCGATCGAAGCGCTGCCTTGAGCGGGAACGCCGCAGTTTCCGATCGACGAGCGTTTCTGCAAACTACTGTCGCCGGAGCGGCTGCCATGGCGATGCCCCGGTGGGCGCACGCGGCTGCGGCGCCGGACGATATGGACGCGATCCGAACCGAAATCGAGAAACGCCACGACGAGGCCGTGAGGCGCTTACAGCACTGGATCCAGCAACCGTCGATCGCCGCGGAGAATCGCGGCATGACCGAAGGATGCGAACTGACCATGAATATGCTGCGCGAAGCCGGCTTCGGACAGGTCACCAAGGTTCCGACGGACGGGCAGCCTGGAATTTTTGCGACGCTCGATGCGGGTGCACCGCATACTGTTGGGCTCTACTTCATGTATGACGTGAAACAGGCGGACCCGAAGGAGTGGACCTCACCGCCTTTCGAGGCGGCTCTAATCGAAAAGCCCGGGCTCGGAAAAGTGATCGTGGGTCGCGGCGCCGTAAACCAAAAAGGTCCCGAAGCTACTTTTCTTGCTGCGTTGCACGCCATGCGTGGCGCCGGCAGGAAAATGCCCGTGAACTTCGTGTTTGTTGCCGAAGGCGAAGAGGAGATTGGCTCGCCTCATTTCCCGCAAGTGGTGCGAAAGCCCGAGGTGGCTGCGGCGCTGAAAAAGTGCACGTCTGTCTTCATGCCGTTTGCGGCGCAGGGCCTCGGCGGCGAAGTGACCGTGTACCTCGGAGCAAAAGGAGTCGTCGAGCTCGAGCTGATTTCCAGCGGAGAGCGCTGGGGCCGCGGGCCGAAGAGGGATCTGCACTCGAGCAACAAGGCCCGCGTGGACAGTCCTGCCTGGCATCTGGTCGAGGCGCTTGTAACGCTCGTTTCGCCGGATGGCAACGACCCGGTCATTGAAGGCTTCGCCACCAAGGCACGGCCACTCTCGGACGCGGACAAAAAGATGATCGCGGAAGCGGCACGGCGTTTGAGCGAAGCCGAAGCGAAAAAGTTGATGGGCGTCGACCGCTGGGTGCATGACGTAAGTTGGCGCGAGTCCCTCGAACTGCTCTGTTCGCGTCCGACCGTAAACATCGAGGGATTGGTCGGCGGCTACACGGGTCCCGGCGGAAAGACCATTCTCCCCGGGAGAGCCGTTGCGAAAATTGACATGCGCCTCGTGCCGGACATGACCGCGGCCGAATCGCTCGCCGCACTCAAGGCGCATCTCGCCAAAAAAGGCTTCGGCGATATCGAAGTGAATATGAGTGGAGGCTACGATCCGACGAGCACGCCGGAAGATTCCTCTGTCATTCAAGCAGCGGTGGCCGTTTATAAGAAAAACGGGATCGATCCTGTGCTGTTTCCACGCCTCGCCGGATCCTGGCCCGGTTATGTCTTCACCGGCGAGCCCTTGCACCTGCCGGCAGGCCATTTCGGAATGGGGCACGGCAACGGCGCGCACGCCCCAGATGAGTATTACCTCATCGAATCGAAAAACCCCAAGGTCGCAGGGATGGACGGCGCGGCCCTTTCTTATGTGGAGTTTCTGTACGAAATCGCCCGGACTGGCTGACAATAAAACTTCCCTAAATTAGGTCCACCCGCCAGGAACAAATGCGGCAGAGTTGCGTCTTAACGGGTATATCCCCGGGCGGAGGCAAGCCATGAGGACCTTATTGCATGATCTACGCTACGCAGTCCGTCAATTCCTCAAGTCTCCGGGGTTTGCCCTCAGCGCGGTGCTCTCTCTGACGCTTGGAATCGGCGCGACCACGGCTATCTTCAGCGTGGTCTATGGGGTGCTGCTCGATCCTTATCCCTATAAAGACGCGAAGCGGATGGTGCACGTCGAACTTCTCGACAAGAACGGGCGAGGGCCACTTCTGATTGTCAATGGCACTGGAGCTCAGGAACTTCGCAAAGTATCTTCGGTCGATGATGTCTTCCTGCAGGATCAAAAACGGGAAAATCTTACCGGGGAAAAAATTCCGGTAACCGTGAATGTGGGGTTGTACTCGCCCAATATGTTCGACTATATGGGAGTGCCGCCGCTTCTCGGGCGGGAGTTCACCCCTGCCGATGCTCCGGGCGGAAATCCAGCGCCGGTCGCGGTACTCAGCTATCTGTTCTGGCAGCGGCAATTCGGCGCAAGCCGCGACGTTCTCGGAAAATCGATCGAACTCGATCACACTCCCTATACAGTAATCGGCGTAGTGCCGCCGAGATTTACTTGGGGCGATTCCGACGTTTATCTCCCCGCGGTACCGAACGCCGATCCACACTATTACTGGCTCGCTTTCATCAAACTGAAGCCGGGGGCAAAATACGCGGCCGCACAAGCAGAGATGCAAGCCCTGGTGGACCGCTTCGCCAAGGATGACCCGAAGAGTTACCCGCAGGATATGCGCGCCAAGATTGTCACCTTAAATGAGCAGGTCCTGGGGCGGTTTGCGGGAACGATCGTCTTTTTGTTCGGGGCCGTGGTTGTGCTTTTGTTGATCGGCTGCGCAAACGTGTCGATTCTGCTCCTCGCTCGAGGAACAGCGCGGCAGCACGAATTCGCCGTACGCACATCCGTGGGCGCGGGACGCGGGCGCTTGATCCAGCAACTGCTCACGGAGTCGGTCCTGTTATCGGTGGGGGGTGCGGCGCTCGGAGTCTTAACCGCCTATTGGGGAGTGAAAGGTCTTTCCAACATGCTTCCCTACTATTCGTTTCCGCACGAAGCGGCGATTCATGTGAATGGAATGGTGCTGATCTTCAGCGCCGCGATTGCTTTGCTCACGGGGATTCTCTTCGGAATTTCGCCGGCCTATCAGCTCTCCCGACCCCAACTAGCCTCTCTCATCCAGGCCAACAGCGCGAAGCTCACAGGCAGCACGCATAGCCGCAACACCCACCGGCTGCTCATCGCGGGCCAAGTCGCCCTGACGTTGCTTCTTCTTGCGGGGGCTGGCGGTGCATTGAAAGCCTTCGAAACAAAGATACACACGCCGCTGGGTTTTGATCCGGACCATGTTTTTGCCATGGATGTGGCGATGCCAAAGGGATCGAGTTTGACTTGGCAGGAGCGTATCAATCAGAACGAAATGGTGCGGCTCGCCGTGGCGCAAACCCCGGGAGTCGCTGAGGCCGGTGTATCGACGACGTGGTTTCCCGGCTTTGGAGGTTTCAACGCGAAGATGGAGATTCAGAGCAGGCCAACGCTGACGGATGCGCAAGCAGTGTGCACACTGATCAGCCCACAGCTGCTCGCGACATTACACATCCCGCTGCTGCGAGGAAGAATCTTCGATGACGCGGAGTCGCGCCGCGCGGCGCATTTGGCGCTCGTCAATCAGGCGTTCGTAAAACAATACCTCGGTGACCTCGATCCTATCGGGCAGAGCGTGCGAAGCCCGCAGCTGAAGATCGAACAGCCAAATTTGCTCGCGGCACAGGCTCCTGATGGGTGGTTCGAAGTCATAGGCGTGGTCGGGGACGCAAAGAACGACGGGTTGGATCACCCAGTGAAGCCCGCGATTCTATTGCCATACAGTTTCGTGTTGCCGCCCGATGAAGAGCTCATCGTGCGTGCCAGCGGCGATCCGGAGACGGCCATTCGTTCCGTCAAGGAAAGGCTGCGCGAGATTAATCCAGAGATGGTCGTCGGCAGGGATCATACGCTGACCTGGTGGCTCGATACCGAAGGTTGGGGGCGGGAGCGGTTTATCGCAACGCTCTTCGGGTTGTTCGCGGGGTTGGCCCTGGTTCTGGCAGCGACGGGGCTCTATAGCGTGGTCTCCTTTGCCGTCACACAGCGGACCCAGGAGTTGGGCATTCGCATGGCACTTGGAGCCCGGCGTGGCAGCGTAGTCCAACTCGTTCTCGGCTCCACCGCCGCGATGCTTGGTGCGGGCGTGTTTATCGGATTGATTTTGAGCGTGATTCTGAACCGCGTGGTTGCCTCGTGGGCGGGCGGAAGCTCGCGCGATCCCATGACTCTGGGAGCGGCTGCCTTGATCCTTGTGTTTGTCGCTGGTATTGCCTGCATTTTACCGGCATGGCGCGCCGCCTCGATTGATCCCATGCGAGCCTTGCGCGTCGAGTAGACGGAATCAAACCACAGCCACAGACGCCAATAGTCATGGGGCGGATGCCGCCCGATTCTCAGTAGACTTTTCCTGCAAAACTCTTTCGCCCGCGTCCAGCACGATGTCGCGCTTTGCCTGCAGAGAAGCAATTGTCGGAACGGCAATTTTATCCGGGATGACTCCTTCGCCCTCCAGCTTGCGATCTTTTGGCGAAAACCACAGGACCTCGCTGATTTCCAGCACGCCGCCACCTTTCATGACACGGTTGTGCGTTATACCGAGCACACAGCCGCAGGATTGGCTGCCGACGACTGTAGCTCGCCCCGAATCCTGCATCCCGGCGGCAAATACTTCCGTCGCGCTTGCGGAGTATTCGCTGACCAGGATGACCACGGGGCTGGAGTAGAGTCGCTCGCCTCTTTTGCCCACATAAAACTGCGTCTCGTCGACGTGACGCCCGTCCCGCTCCGAGGCACTAACTTGCTTCCTGGTCATCCTTCTTTCGAACAGGGTCTTGCCGTCAAAGAAAAATCCTGCCATGGCTTCCAAGGTAGCTCCAACTCCGCCGCGGTTCCTGCGCAAGTCCAGAATCAACCCTGGCGTGGGGCGCAATTCTCCCAAAGCTGACTTGAAACTCTTGACCAGGGCGGGTTGGAATTCATCGAAGCGAATGTATCCGAAACCCGAAGGCAACTTGTTCGCTATGACGCGAGGAGGTGTGGAAAGAATCTCTCGCGCAAATTTGACATCGAACTCGGACCCATCGGCGCGTTGCAACCTCGCCGCGAATGGAGTTTCAAGCGTGGCGGAAAACGCGTTTCCGAGAATACGAAGCTGTGTCACGCGCTCGGTGGAAGAAGGCAGGACTTTTTTCGCTGAATCGGCTAGGCGCTCCGCCATCGGCTGGCCGTCCACTGCCATAACAATCATCCCGGGCTCGACGCCCGCTTGAGCGGCGTTACTCCCGGGGTAAACGTCCAGAACGACGACCTTGCCCTCCAAATAACCCGGCCGGAAACCGATGCTTACCCCCTCGTGCTTCTCATGATTTTTCCATTGCACGGGCGAATTGAATCTTGTGTGTGCGTCGTGCAGCTCTCCGGTCATGCGGTCGAGGAGGGAATAAAAGTCCGAATCATCCTTTGCCGCTTCGACGAGCGGCAGGTACTTCTGGTGAATCGCCTGCCAGTTTACGCCGCCAAATTCAGGGTCGTAGTAGACATTGTCGATGTCCTTCCAAACCTTCTCAAATACTTGTATTCGGTCATTTGGCGAAAGGTGGCGGGAGGTCCCGCTCGCGGCCATGGAAAAGATCAGACCGAAGGCCAGAGCTGCGAGCATCAACGCGCGGCGGGCATGGCTAGGCAAATCGTGTTTCATGGTTTCGGTGACCGATGTGAGCACGAAACACCTCGAAAGCGAAAATGTTCTCTGACGCGCAGCAAGACTGGTGAAAGCGCGGCAACTATAACAACATGGTCGCTTGGACGGCGAGTGGGGAGGAAAGAGTTGGCTCACTCACAGTGGGCTTGGCCTGGAGAACTCGCAAACATGTTGGAGTAACAAAGAATTCAAGTTGGGTCAGCGTAGATCCCCGGGCTGCACCCCTTTTTTTCTGGCTTCATCCAGAAGTGCGTCGATCTTCCACTGCAGTTGCTTCTTTTTTTCCTGAAGATTGGTAATCTGTTGATCCACAGGCACGCGATTGTAGCCTTTATTCAGTTGGTAGCCGCCGGAGGTCGAGGCCGACTTTCCGTTCGTGAAGGCTTCGAGATCCGCAAGCTGCTTGCTGGCGTCATCCAGTGCAGATTGCAGTTGAGAAAGTTGTTTGCGCGTATTTGCGATGTACTGTGCGTTTGCCGTTGTGCCGGAGTTCGTCTTTCCAAGATTTTTGGCGTTGCCTACTACCGAAACAGGACCATTCAGGCCGGCCACGTCCTCATTCGTCCAAACCTTTTTTGATTGTTTGGCGTCGCTTGGCTTCGTCGAACTCGTTACTTGAGCTGCGGGAGCCGGCGATGCGGTCGCCGCAGCCGTACTTGGGGCGGCCTCCGAAGGAGGGCTCTGCGCGAAGCACACGAAAACGGCAAAGACCGTACAAATGCAGAGTGGTATTGAACGAATCAACGAGCGGACCATAGAGCCTCCAGCTACTTACTCCAGGGGCGAGGTTAGTTCTAGTACCTTAAACCCAGAATACCGGATAAAGTTTCACGGGTCAGCAACTGTCGAACCAGGTTTGCCTAGTTCCGCACGGATCATAACGAGTGCTTCTTTGGGAGGCCCTATGCGGTGGTAGTGACTGTAAAAAGTTTTTTCGTGAATCGAGATGGTGCTGAAGAGTTTTCGCCCATCGAAGTCGTACTGCGAAAAGGAAGGCATCCACAATCCCGGCTGAATTTCGTAGCGTTCCTGCATGAAGTGGCTGCCCTTGTAGATCTTCGCGAGGAGCAATCCGATGCTGATATCCCCGGTGATTTCACCTTCTACTCGCGCAAGCTGTCCGGCAATCGGGTCGATCCACACGTAACCGCGAACCTTCGCAAATATAGCCGTCGCCCGCGAGGTCGCCTTGTAGGCCGGATTTGGTTCCAATCTGTATTTGAACAAGACCCGCCCATTGCGAGTCTCGCTTGAGACGAAAGTGAACAGGAATCCCGTCCGGGTGGCGTCGATCAACTCTTCGCGCTCTTTTTGTTTTTTCGCGATTTTCTCGTACGCGTCGTGTTGCGCGTGGCCATCGTCCGCAGCCCAGGAGAGCGCGTGCTCCAGTTTCAGCAATTCCGTGTGGTAGGCATCCGGATCAGCCGGTTTGCCGTCGGGGCCGATAGGAATATGATCGATGCCTGTTCCCGCAGGGACAACTCGCGACACTTTGATTTCAGCCGAAAGCGGATCGACGGTTAGCTTGCGCGTCTCCACACGCTCCACGCGCTCGTACAGGTTCATATCCTCATCAGACTTTTTCTGATTGGCGAGCACGAGATCGAGAAGAGCTGCTTTTTCCTGTTCCGTCTGCGGCGGACGGATCGCGGCGGAATCCTGAGCCACACATGTGGAGGCAAATGCCGGCAATATCCCGGCGAGCAGAATGAATCGTTTCGCGCCCATCGTAATCAAGCGGCAAAAGGCCGCCAATCCTCATCTTAGTTCTGATTCTCAGGCGCGGACAATTGTTGCATTCCAATCGGACAACAGTACTGCCGGCGGCGCGTAAGTTGCCTGGAATTAGCGCGGACTCTACGACTTCGGTTTTGGTGTTTCTCTTTGCTTCCGCTGCTGCTCTTCCGTCCACGGCGGCACGATGCCGTTTGTTCGGGCGTACGCAATGGACTGGCCCAGGTGTTCGCCCAGATGCCCAGTACAGAAGAAGAAGACGTAGCGATAGGTACGATCCTTTCCAAACAGCTTCACGGTTTTTTCAACATCCGCCTCGTTTAGGCTGAGGGCTGCACGGCGGTAGTGGGCGAAGGAGTCTTTCAGTATTTGGATAATCTTGGCCTTATCCGTTGTGGATTTTTCGAACCCACGCACCTCAAACCCCGCGGGCGGCTCTGTGCCGATGAGGTGAGGCAGGTTGAAATTGGCAGCCGCAACATGTAGATAGACCTCGCTAATGGAGCGGACCCCTTCGCCGGGACGCCACGTGTATTTCTCGGCGGGAATGGCTTGGGCCAGACTGACGAAGCGCTGCTCATAAAAATCCAGCCTGTCCAGAAACTCCGCGCGCACTCCCGTAGCGGGCGCCTCCGGGGAAGCCGCAGGCTTTTCAGCGGGCTTTTCCTGTGCGGTAACTGACAGGTTCAGCCCTAACGCAAGCATCATAAGTTGAAGAAAACAATAATGTTTCAGGCGCATTCACCCTCCACGAGTGTGCTTTCAGCCAGGCCAACGCCAGTGTCGATTCGTGCTGAAAGCGGTATAATCAGCTTTGACGCACATTACGCCTAGAATGCTTGAAAGCAAATGGGTGTCTGGAACGTCTTTATAGTTGGGAACGAATCGACCCTCCTTCCCGTATTCTCCATAGTCATCGGAGGTTTGTTTGGGCGTTGCTCCTATAGAAAGACTGACTGGCTTCACTCGAGTGATTCCGCAAACGGCCGGACGGCCGTTCACGGTGGCGAGATTCCGAAGCGCTGCGGTCACCATATTTGAGACTCTCAAGTTGTCTCTCGACGCCTTGCGCGCCCATAAGTTGCGTAGTTTCTTGACTTTGCTGGGGGTAATTCTGGCTGTAACGACCCTCGTGGCCGTCATGAGCGTCGTTGCAGGCCTTAATTTCTACGTGGCCGACAAGATCGCCAACCTTGGCGCCAACGTCTACGTTTTGAACCGCTTTGGGATCATTACAAGCAACGACGCGTGGATAAAAGCGCAAAAGCGGCCGCTCATCACCATGCAGGAATACCAAGGTCTGAAGGAAGGAATGCACACGACGAGCCAGATCGGAGCTCTTCTGGGCACTTCCGCGGACGTGCGCTCGGGAAACGAACTCCTGGAAGATGTAAACGTCGATGGAGTTACGCCGAACTATTCGGAGATTCGCGCATTCAATGTGGCCGCGGGTAGATTCCTGACCGAAGCGGACGAAACGCATCGCTCCCCTGTGTGTTTCATCGGTGCCGATGTGGCAAAAAAGTTTTTCTATAACGTCGACCCTATTGGGAAAACCATCCGCGCGGGAACGCACAGTTACGAAGTCGTCGGCGTGTCCGCAGTCATCGGCAGCGCGCTCGGACAATCCCAGGACCGATTCATGTTCATTCCTCTCGGAACCTACTCCAAAGAGTGGGGCACGCAGCGCGATTCTCTCGTGCTATTCCTGCAAGCTGGGAACGCGGAAATGATGGAAGCATCCGAAGATGAAGCGCGCATGCTTTTGCGCGCTTGGCGCCATCAAGCGTGGGACTCCGAGGACAGCTTTGGAATCATCGGCTCCGATTCCATCATGGGTCTCTGGAAGCAGTTGACAGCAAATATTTTCATGGTCGCGGTCAGCCTCACTGCCGTCTTCCTGGTTGTCGGTGGAATTGTGATCATGAATATCATGCTTGCCAGCGTGACGGAACGCACCCGGGAGATTGGTCTCCGCCGTTCCCTCGGCGCGAGAAAAAAGCATATCCTCATGCAATTTGTGACGGAGTCGGCGGTTCTGGCTGCGACAGGTGGATTGATAGGAATAATCCTGGCGTATTTGGTGGTTGCCGCGGCGCGCGCTGCAACGTCCATCCCTATGCGCACGCCCATGAGTGCGGTGATTCTCTCGCTCTCCGTTTCCACGGCCGTAGGCCTCTTCTTTGGAATTTATCCGGCAATGCGTGCTGCAAAACTCGACCCGATCGAAGCACTCCGGTCGGACGGCTGAGGAGCGTTGACTCCCGCCGAGCGGGGTCACACTAAACAACAATGGCGCAACAACACGGCGAAAACCTGAAGCAAGCCATGGACACACTCCGTGCGCACAAACTGCGCAGCACGTTGACTGTATTTGGCGTCGTCCTGGGAGTTAGCGTGATCATGCTTGTGGCCGCCCTGATTACCGGCTTTGATGCGCAAGTTCAGGAAAACATCAAGCAATATGGCGCGGATACCGCCTTTGTCTCTCGTTTCGACCAGGGTCCGCACAACGGCCGCAGGCCCAAGGAAGAGAGGGAGCGCAAGCCGCTGACGCTGGAAGACGCGGTCGCCATCCAGGAGCGCTGTCCCGCCGTGAAGAACGTTACGGTCTTTCTGACCTGGTGGGAGCACGACCACAAAGTCCGCACTAAGGCCGGCGAAGTGACCTCCATCGATTTCCGCGGCGTTCAACCGAATTTCGGCCAGGTTTACGCGAATGCTTCGACGCTGGATGGACGATTTATCAGCGAAGGCGACGATCTGCATCGCGAGAAGGTCGTTCTTCTGGGAGAAAACGCGGCGCCGGTTTTGTTTCCCGAGGGCTCACCGGTCGGGAAAGACGTGATGATCGATGGTTCCCCGTTTCGCGTGATTGGCGTGGTGGAAAAACCCAAAGGCATGTTTGGAATGGACGATGAAGACCGCCGCGTGCTCATTCCCTACAATACGTTCCGAAAGATTTATCCAGGTGCGTACGAGAACCAGATTCGCTTCCAGGCCTATCCCAACCAGTTGGATCAAGCTGTGGATCAAGCGACGGAAGTGCTGCGACGGCGGCGCAACGTTCCATACACCGGAAAAAACAATTTTTCGATCAATACATCGCAACAGGAGATCGAGCAATTTCACAGCATCCTCGGCATGGTTGCTCTGGCTACGGTCGTCTTGAGCGGTATTGGGCTGCTGATTGGCGGCGTGGGCGTCATGAACATCATGTTGGTGAGCGTGACAGAACGAACGCGCGAAATCGGCATTCGCAAGGCCATCGGCGCCAAGAGTGGCGATATCACATGGCAATTCCTACTCGAGGCAATGACACTGACAGGCGCCGGGGGCGTCATCGCGCTTGTCCTCGTGAATGGCTTGGTGATTTTGGTACGCCTGAGTCTGAAATGGCCGGGAAGCGTACCCGTTTGGGCAGCGGCCACCGGAATAATTGTCAGTGTGAGCATCGGGTTGATCTTTGGAGTTTGGCCGGCGATGAAAGCCGCGAAACTCGACCCTGTCGAGGCGCTACGCTATGAATAGCCCACGTACTTGTCTTTGATGGCTAAATTTAGAGCCGAAACTTCCTTACTAATCAATCTCCAAGCCATCCAAGCCGGCTCTTCAGGCGCCTGTTCCAATCAATCGTGGATGCGGTGTTCCTATCGGCCCCGCGTTTCCGCCGGTGACCTGTTTGAGTTGACTCCATCATGAGCCTGCCATACGATGCGGGCACCTCGCCGTCCTGGCCTGAAACACTGATGCTCGGAAAACAAATCGCTCATTACCGGATTGAATCAGAGCTCGGACGCGGTGGCATGGGGGTGGTGTACCGTGCCAGGGATACCCGGCTCGAGCGAACGATTGCTCTGAAAGTACTCTCACACGGGAGCGCCCAAGGTGGAGTTGAGCGCGAACTGATCCTCGCCGAGGCGCGCGCCGCCGCTGCCTTGAACCATCCTGGAGTGACAACAATTTATGAAGTCGGTGAATATGAAGGCGGCCTGTTTATCGCCATGGAGCTCGTTGTCGGCACGACGCTGCGCGAACTCCTGAAACAAGGGGCATTTGAGGCGCGCAGGTCTATGCGATTTGCGACACAGATCGCCGAGGCCTTGGAAGCCGCACATGCGCACGGCGTCGTCCATGGAGACGTAAAGCCGGAAAATATCGTTGCCCAAGCAGACGATAGGATCAAACTGCTGGATTTTGGAATCGCACGGCGTAAAGCGGATGTTGCGCTGACGACAACCCAAGCAAGCAGCACGGTGGATTGGGCGCCGGAATCCAGATTAGCGGGGACTCTGGCCTATATGGCCCCAGAGCAATTGCGTTGCGAAACGCCCGATGAGCGCGCGGACCTCTTCTCGCTTGGCGTAATCCTGTACGAAATGCTTGCAGCCAAGCGGCCGTTTGGCGGCACTACCGTTCCGGAATTGATCGCGCAGATTCTGGACGAAAATTTGAAACCTCCGTCCATCGAATCGACAAATCTTCCTGCCGGCTTGGAGGCTCTGATAGCGCGGCTGCTCGACAAGAATCGTGCGGGGCGCTATCAGAGCGCGCGAGACTTGCAACTCGACCTGAAAAGTCTGCTGCGAGAAGTCGACATGGGCGGTGCCCTGCCCGCAAGCGTGGTTGGGAAGCGTGCGATAGCAGTCTTGCCTTTCAAGCTGCTGACGCCTAACGCCGAGGATGAATACTTGGGAGTAGCACTGGCGGACGCGCTGATACACGCTCTCGGCGCGGGCGGAAATCTTCTGGTCCGTCCAACGAGCACGGTAGAAAGATTCGCGAAACAGACAGTTGATCCCCAGCGCGCGGCTCGCGAGCTAAATGTGCAGATTGTTGCCCAGGGCAGCATTCAGAAGTCCGGCACACGATTGCGGGTGCACATTCAGCTATGGAACGCGAGCGAGGAAAGCACGCTTTACTCCGCGAAGCATGACGCACAGGTGCACGAACTTTTCTCTCTCCAGGACGAAATGGCCGCGGGCCTCAGGAATGCTTTAGGCATGCACCAGGGAGCTGTCGACAAGAAAGTCGAAGCACCTCCAACCTCGAATCCCCACGCGTACGAACTTTTCCTGCGCGCGGCGGAACGCCTGGCGCGGCTCAACAGGTGGGATACGCGGACAGCGATTGAAATGCTCGAACAGGCCGTGCAACTCGATCCCAAATTTGCCGATGCTTGGGCTAGATTGGCGGAAGCCTGCGTCCTGATTGGAACGACACAGGAGCCTCATCCGCGCTGGCTCAAGCGCGCGAGCGAGGCCATTCGCAAGGCGCTCGCGCTGGACCGCCACAACGCGGAGGCGCATTGTGCCCGGGGCCGCTTGTTGTGGACGCCCGCGGAGAAATTCAAGAATCGACCAGCTCTGCGCGCTTTTCGAGAGGCTCTTCAGATCAATCCTGGCTGCCACGCTGCGCGAATCTGGCAATGCCTGGTTCTTTTGCATTTGGGATTGCATGAGGATGCCCGGGAGGGTCTGATGGAAGCCCTGGCAGCGCAGCCGGACGACGCATTCACGCTTGTATTCATCGGGCAATGCGCGATGTACCGCTGCGATTATGCGGAAGCCCGCGAATACAATGCTCGCGCGCTTAGCGTGGATCCTACACACATCTGGGGGAACGGATTTTCGCCGGGCGTGGCTTTATATGAAGGCCGGCTGGAGGAGGCCGAAGAAAGAATAAAAGTCGCGCGGCAGGTGCTCGCGAACGATCCCTGGCTGACGAGTTGTGAAGCCGTGTTGTGGGCGCAACGAGGAGAGCGAAAGAAGGCCGAAGCGCTTGCGCGCAAGTCGCTCCAGCCGGCGAAAGCCTTTCTGCATACTCACCACTTGTGGCATACGGCGGCCGCTTCGTACGCCTTGATCGATAAACCCGCGAAAGCCATTGCCTTGCTCCGCCGGGCCGGAGCACTAGGGTTACCCAACTACCCCGCGTTTCGAGATGATCCATTGTTGAAGTCGTTGCACGCGCAGGAAGCCTTTCAAGATTTGTTGGCAAGTCTGAAGCAGGAGTGGATGAGCTACCGGCGCGAATTCGGTCACGCTTGAAGCCGCTCGTCCCGTACGATTAGCTCATCCTCTGCATCACGAGAAATTCAAGCTAGGGAAGTGGAGAGCGATCGGGAAGTGGTGCGGCCGTTGAGAGCGCGCGATCCTGCTCGGTCGAAGCTGTGGACCCGCCCTTCCTCTCTGATTTCTTGGGAGCGGAGTTCGTTCTGGCGCTCTTGGGCAGGGATGCGGGCAGGGGAGTCGGAAGAATTCGCGAATGCTTTTTATACGCCAGGTCTCCCGCGGGCTTCGCGGGGATAGCCGCAACGGCGGATGTAAAACGCGCGTGGAGCCAGTCGTGCAATGATCCCGCTGTGATCACTCCACCTGCCAAAAGTAACACTGCCGACGTGATGGCAAGGAGGTCGCGCGGATGAGCCGGACGCAAGAACCAAAACGGGCGCTTCGACTGTGGAGAAAGTCGAGCTTCGCAGCGAGCCACCAGATAAAGCGCGCGCGCTAAATCGCTTCCAGACTGATAACGCTCGTCCGGATCCTTTGCCAGACACCGTGCGACAATTCGATCGAACGCGGCAGGAACAGCCGGATTCCGTTTCGACGGCGCAACAGGTTCCGCAGTAAGAATCTGCGCGCACACGCCGCCGAGAGAATCTCCAGAAAACGGCCGGACACCCGTGATCATCTCGTAGAGGACAACTCCGAGGGAAAAAAGATCGGAGCGTCCATCCTGCTTGCGCCCTTCAATCTGTTCCGGAGATAAGTAAGCCGGAGTGCCCAATACACGGTCGGAGCCGGAACTCTGCGAAGCAAATCGGGCCACGCCAAAATCAACGAGCTTTACCTTGTCATCTTCGGTGACGCGAATATTGCTGGGCTTGACGTCGCCGTGAATGATGCCGGCCCTGTGCGCAAATGAAAGCGCGGAGGCGAGATTGGCGGTCCAGATGGCGGCCTTCGCAAAAGGCACCTGCGATTGCGCCACAACCTTCTCGAGGCTATTTCCGGAAACAAATTCCATGACCAGAAAAGGTGTCCCTGCCGCATCCATGTTGACGTCGTAAAGTTGGGCGATGGAGCTGTGGGAGAGTCGCCCGATGGTTTGCGCTTCACGCAGGAATTGCTCCTCGCTACTCTTGCCGAATCCCTGAAGGAAGGATTTTAGTGCGACGGTGCGGCCAATGACGGTATCGCAGGCCTTGTCAACCCGGCTGGTTGCGCCCCACCCGAGAGTCTCGAGGATTTTGTAACGGTCAGTCTGGAGCGCAGGCCTCATGCGGAGCGCAACAAGCGAGTGGCACGCTCACGAAAACTGGTGGCCTGTGTTTGCACGGGCGCCACGGCCTTGCGCCGCGCCAGGGGATAGAGTTCGGCAGCGAGAAGATCCACGGACTGATAGCGATGCGCGGGGTCTTTCTCCAGCGACCGGGCCACAATGGCATCGAATATCGTCGGAACGGAAGGATTTGCTTGAGAAACGGGAAGCGGCTTCGAGGAAAGAACCCTCGTGCAGATCCCCTGCAACGAATCGGAGTCGAAGGGCCGTTTCCCGGTCACCATCTCGTACAGAACCACTCCGAGCGAGAAGATATCGGAACGGGCGTCCTGCGGGCGCCCCAGAATCTGTTCGGGGCACCAATAGGCGGGAGTCCCGAGCAAAGGCGTGTCTTTTTTGTCGTGGCTGGCTAGCCGCGCCATGCCGAAGTCGGTCAGCTTTACTCGACCGTCATCCAGAATCAAAATGTTTGCGGGCTTGATGTCACCGTGAATGACGCCTCTGCGGTGGGCCAAATTGAGGGCCGAGGCGATCTCGCCTGTCCACGCGCAGGCCCGCGGGAGAGGCACACTGCCCTTGGCGAGAATCTTGTCCAGGGGTTGGCCTTCCATAAACTCCATCACGAGATACGGTGTTTGCGTCGGCTCATCGATGCCCATGTCGTGCAGCGTGACCACGCAGGGATGCGAAAGCTGCCCGACTACGCGCGCTTCCTGCAGAAATCGGTCGCGGCCAGCGCCCTGGGCTAGGGCGGGCGAAAAGAGTTTTATGGCGACAATTCGCCCGATCATGGGATCGTGCGCACGCACGACCTTGCTATTCGCGCCGGCGCCGATAACGTCGATAACCTGATAGCGGCCTACTTGCATGGTGGCCTTTCCCTCAGATGGATTCAGTCCAACTTCCAGAGATGTTAGCGAAGGGGTTGCATCCATTAAATGAAGCAAGCGTCCTGATGTGAAGAGTACGGAGGTACTAGAGCAAACGGGGCAGCTAAGAAAGTCCTAATCTAAAGCGCCTGATGACGATGGCTTCAATCAAACGTTCTGAGCGGTGTGGGGGCCGTTTCACGAAAGTTGTAGCCGGAGCCCTTGTCTCCGTAGACCGGTTTGCACGGATAGCCGCAAACTGCGCGGCAACTGCTTCGGGGAACGCAGTCCGAAGTCACTCGCTTTTCTTGAAGGGTGCCAGAGTTGGAGCGCTGGCCAGTCGCGCTGGAAAATCTCGCACGTAAGCAATCATCGAGGGATGCCAGAATGCGTTGAATCCAAAGTAGTACATTTCTTTCAAGGCTTGTTCCGAGTGCATATGGTCAAAAGCCATCCTGTAGCCCGCGACGAAGACGCCAGTGCGGTCATCGCCGTAGTGACAATGCACAAAGACTTTTTCCGGTGGATCTGCGCGAAATAGGGAGAGGAACTTGGCGATTTGTTCGTTCGTCGGGGGCGACCAACCGCTCACGGGGATAGACACGAAGCGAATCCCGAGAAGCTTCGATTTGTCTTGTTCCCACCGGATTGTTGCGGGGTCCTCACCCCGAAGATCGACGATCGTGGTGATGCCCAGCTTTTTCAGCTCCAGCAATCCCTCTTCTCTCGGTTGTGCGCCGCGATATAACTGATCGCTGATTTTCCCCGCGTTGGGGACGCCGGCGATACGAAGCTTCGCTCCGAAAGCCGAATGCGCCACAGCCGGTGACGAGGCTGCTTGCGTCTGGGATTGCGCGGAGAGGCGCTCGAGACCGGCGGACGCAAGAACAAGGGCAAGAAGGAGAAGCGATCGCTTTATCATCAATTGGATGTATCCAGTGTAACGCGGGATGGAAGGGCCACAAAGCCGAGGAACGGAAAGGGGATACTGAGAAAGGGCACCACTACAGATAGACATGGTACGAAAACGTCAACCACATTTTGCGTTTTTCTCTTGACAGGAAATTCCCGGACGTTGATACTGCACTCCCAGATTCGGGGGACGTGGAAGCGCCAGGCGAGCCCAGTCGAGGATGGAACACAAGCTCGAATTGACTCCACGAAGCCAGCCCGGGTTCTAAACAAAAAAATCGAGCGCGAAGTACAAACTCCGCGCCCGCATTTGAGGCGCGAATTTGCTGTGAGGCTGCGTGAGACCACCGGCCGCGGCAGGGCATTGGCGTTTCGTGCTGGAATTGAGAGTGACCGCCTGGCGGTCTATTTTTTTCGCCTGCGGCCAATGGACATCTGGATCTGAGCCGCGGTGACCAACTTGGTCAGCGCGGCTGCCCTGCGGGATGCAGAGGATTAAAATTAAGGGGTTCCCCGCAAAGTGTGGGAGCCCGAGGTTGCGGAGGAGCGGGATGGCTACGGTGAAACACGTATTGACTGGAAAACCGCAGATCACGGACGTAAGTCCGGAGAGTACGGGAGTGGGGGCGCACAAGGGCCTCCCTTTTGAAAGGTATTTCACGGACGGGAAAATGTCTCCGTTTGATGCCGTCGAATGGGAGAAGCGCACCGCCCTGATCGGAAACGAAAAGGGCGTGACCATCTTCCGCCAGGAAGATGTCGAGGTGCCGAAGAGTTGGTCGCAGACGGCCACCAACATCGTCACCAGCAAGTATTTTCACGGGAAGCCGGGAACGAAAGATCGCGAAGGATCGGTGCGGCAACTCATCAGCCGCGTGGTGAACACTATCGTGCGTTGGGGCCAGGAGGGCGGCTACTTCGCCTCCGACGCCTCGCGTGATGCGTTTCGCGATGAGCTGACGCACCTGCTCGTCGAGCAAAAAATGGCCTTCAATTCCCCGGTTTGGTTCAACGTCGGAGTCCAGCCGAAACCCCAATGCTCGGCTTGTTTCATCAACTCCGTGCAAGACAACATGGAATCGATCATGGGCCTGACCCGGACCGAGGGGATGCTCTTCAAGTGGGGTTCAGGCACGGGCACCAATTTCTCTTCGCTGCGTGGAAGCAAGGAAACTCTTTCGGGAGGCGGGATCGCTTCCGGGCCAGTCAGCTTCATGAAAGGGTTTGACGCCTTTGCGGGCGTGATCAAGAGCGGTGGAAAGACGCGGCGCGCGGCGAAGATGGTGATTCTCAACATCGACCATCCCGACATCGTCGAGTTCATTGAATGCAAGATGAAGGAAGAGCGCAAGGCGCAGGTCTTGATCGAACAGGGCTACGATGCGGGGATCGACGGCGACGCCTATGCTTCGATTTTCTTTCAGAACGCAAACCATTCCGTGCGCGTGACCGATGAGTTCATGCGCGCCGTGGTGGACGACAAGGATTGGTGGACGAAGAACGTCACCGACGGCCAGCCCACGGAAAAACTGCGCGCACGCGATCTGATGCTGAAAATTTCGGATTCCGCCTGGCACTGCGGCGACCCGGGCATGCAGTACGACACGACCATCAACCGCTGGCACACTTCGAAAAACACAGCGCGCATAAACGCCTCGAATCCCTGCTCGGAATACATGTTCCTGGACGACACTGCGTGCAACCTGGCTTCGCTGAACTTGATGAAGTTTCTCGGCTCCAACGGTCAGTTCGACGTCACCGCTTTCAAGCATGCCGTGGACGTAACGATCACCGCGCAGGAAATCCTGGTGGACAACGCCAGCTATCCAACGCCGAAGATTGCGGAGAATTCACACAATTTCCGGCCGCTCGGCCTGGGCTACGCCAATCTCGGCGCGCTGCTGATGTCCCTTGCGCTGCCGTATGACTCGGACGAAGGCCGCGACATGGCGGGCGCCATCACCGCGCTGATGTGCGGCGAAGCCTATGCACAGTCCTCGCGCATTGCGGAAAACATGGGCGCATTCCCCGGCTACGAGGTGAACCGGGAACCGATGCTGGACGTGATCCGCATGCACCGCGACGCGATGCGCGGCATCAAGCCAGAGCACGTACAGACCGAGTTGTTCATGGCGGCCCAGGAATCCTGGGACACGGCGCTGCATCTTGGCGAAAAGTTCGGCTACAAGAACTCGCAAGTAACAGTCCTGGCGCCGACCGGCACAATCGGTTTCATGATGGATTGCGACACCACGGGGATTGAGCCGGACCTGGCCCTGGTGAAGCACAAGAAGCTGGTTGGCGGCGGGCTGATCAAGATCGTCAACAACACCGTCCCGCAAGCGTTGATGAGGCTGCATTATTCGCCGGAGCAGACCAGCGAGATCGTTTCTTACATCGACAAGAACGGAAAGATTGAAGGGGCGCCTTATTTGAGGACAGAGGACTTGCCGGTGTTCGATTGCTCGCTGGCTCCGCTTGGCGGCGGACGTTCCATCGGTTGGACCGGCCACGTCAAGATGATGGCCGCGGCGCAGCCCTTCCTCTCCGGCGCGATCTCGAAAACCATCAACATGCCCGAGGAATCCACGGTCGAAGACATCAGCAACGCCTACATCGAGTCCTGGAAGCTGGGGCTGAAGTCCGTGGCTATTTACCGGGACAATTCCAAGCGCTCACAGCCGCTGAACGCGGGCGGAGCCAAGGAAGAAAAGAAAATTGAGGCACGGGCTATTCCTGAGGTTAAGGTGCAGTCAGTTGCGGCTGAAGTAGTACCGGTCCAACGTGAACTGTTTCCGCGAGCGGAACGCGAGAAAATGCCCGTAGAACGTGATTCGGTTACACACAAGTTCAGCGTGGGCGGGCACGAGGGTTACATCACGGTCGGCAAGTACAAAGATGGCCGGGTGGGCGAGGTGTTCATCAAGATGTCGAAAGAAGGCTCGACGCTCTCCGGCGTGATGGACGGATTCGCGCTGACAATGTCACTTGGATTACAGTATGGAGTGCCGCTCAAGGTGTTCGTCGACAAACTACTCAACACGCGATTTGAGCCATCGGGGATCACCGCGAACCCGAACATTCGCTTTGTGTCGTCGGTGCTGGACTACATTGCTCGCTGGCTGGGCGGCCGATTTATTTCCTCCGATTATCTGAAGCTGAATGGTGAGTCGACACACGCTCCTGTCCCCTCAACAGCAGTTGGGCCTGCGGTGTTATCGACGGGAGCTCCCCCCGCGATTGTGGTGTCGCCCGCAGCACAGCATTCTACGGAGGCGACTTTAGTCCCTCCAATGCTCATGCCCCGAGATCAGCACGAAGGCGCTCCGACTTGCTCCGAGTGCGGCATGCTGATGTCGCCGAACGGAGCTTGCTACAAATGCGAGAACTGCGGCAGCACGTCCGGGTGCAGCTAGGGAGGAGCTCCAATGGGAGCAGATGAAACTAGATTGAGACATATCCTTACCTTGGCTCGAGCGTGTGTTCATCGGGGGCAAGCTTACCAAGCCTTCGGTCATCTCCAAAGCATCGAGCCAGAGATCGACGAGCGCACTGGAACCTCGCTCTGGGCCGAACACCTACTGACCTATGCGGGAGCTCTAGGAGCATTGAAAGATTCAACCGCTGCCACGGAGCAGGTGTTTAGCGAGGCGCTGAAACGAATTTCGGCGCTCGAAGAAGCCGATCTGGCGCTAGAGATGCTCGGCCATGAAGACTACGGAAAGTATCTTGCTGAGCGACGGATATTCAAACGAGCCAGAAATCACTACGGTTTGGCTGAGAGAATCGCCGAGGGGTTGGACCAGGCAGAAGACGTGGCTCGGATTCAGTTGTGCATCATCAGAATCGACCTCGAGGAGCGTAAGGACCCGAGACTGGGGGCGTTCCAAAGGCTAAAGGAAGCCGCAAAAGACGGCTACACCCACATCGAACAACGTGAAGGTTGGATCCACTATACCGACACGTTTCAAAAGTACGGGACACAGCTCGTCGCGACAAGGAAAGGGGACCAGGCTTCCGTGGAATACTTTCGCGGAGTGCTGAGTCTGATAAGGCGGAGACGAAGTGAAGTCGTCAAGTAATCCTTATCTTGAGCGAATCGCTCTCCTGGTCGGGGAGAAGGACACCCGGCGTGCCGTTGAAATTTTTGCAGCCGGCGGAGCTTCCCCGAGTAAGTCGCTAGAGAGTTTGGCGCATAGGTTGGGGGTTAGTAGAATCATCGAGGAGAGACTGCCTTTCGAGGGGGGGCTGTTCCGTCTCTCCCACGGCGAACTTGTAGTCAAACTGAATTCCGAGAGTCCCTACGTGCGCAAGCGGTTTACGTTGGCTCACGAGATTGCTCATCTGTTATTAAAAACTGTTCCTGCGTTTAGGAGCACGGAACGAACCGATGCCTCTCTCGAGCGGACATGCGATCTGATCGCCGCTGAACTATTGATGCCAACAAAAGAATCAGTCGATTACGTGCGGGGGCTAGGGACTCCGTCCCCCGAAAAGCTCAAGGTTATTGCCTCAAAATACGCCGTGTCCATGCAGACCGCAGCCATTCGGGTGCGCGATGGTTTTCGGTTGTGGAAGTGTTCCGTCGGCATGTGGGAGCGCTCGCCAAGGGTCAGAACAATCTGGTTTGTAGGACGCCGTAGGCACGATGCTGTCCAACCAGATCCATGTTGCCTGGATCTTGCACTTAGGTCGAGTGGCTCTATTCGGACGAACGACCTGTGGCAACGAGGTGCATCCACTGATCCGGTCTGGCTAAGCCTTCTCGGCATTGGCAATAATCGTGTACTTGGCTTGGTAGATTTCGTGAACTGACAGTAAGAAATGGCACAGCAAGGTCATTCCACTTGGAGAACAGCATAACACGATGAGTGCTCTCTCTTCTGGTTCAGGGCTGGCCGCGAGACTCGTTCCAGAAAAGCCGACGACGCGCGGGTTTCTTCACATCGTGCGACACGGCGCCGGGCCCACGGCCATTTATGTCGTCACGTACCACCGGTTGGATTGCGAAGGTGTCCATCCAAAGCCGGCCCTCGCTGAAGGAGCGCAGGCACTGATCGAACTGCTCGAACGCATTGGTGTGGACTTCGGGCTTAAAGAAGTTCGTGGCGCCTTGGAAGATATTCTTCGGCTCGGCTCAGCCAATATCCCCGATCTGTGGCTCAGTGACGAGGAGATGCTGGCAAAAGGCCTCGTCGAGAGCTGACAGAAAAGCAGAAGAATCGGCAGAAGCCGGAGGGATTTCTTGCCTCCGGCTTTTGTTTTTTCAGCCAATTTCCAATCGTTGGACCCGGCGGGCCGAACCGAGAAGAATCTAGCGAGGACGCGGGCGCAGGGGCGGACGCGCGCCGAGCGGACGCGGGCGCATTCGGAATCGCGGGCTGAGCGGCGGGGGAACGGTGCGCAGGAAATCCCCGCAGCAAGGGCACCGGCCATCGTCGACGATGGGACCGGTGGCATCGGCCCGCAGCCAGTGTCCACGCGCATCGCACAACGGGTTGATGCATTGCACGGTGAATCCGGGCAAATACTGCATGCGCCCTCCCTCTTATGGCCGGCCAACTTCGCGAGTGCCACATCCAAATCGCCTTGTGGAAGCTCCCGTGGGCGGCCCGAACTGAATTGTTGGGGCGAATTCTGCCGTTGCAAGCCTGTGGTGTCAAGTGAAAAGACTACAAGGGATTGTGGTATGGTTGCTGAACCTCCTGGGGCAAACGCTTTGTTGCGGGGGACTACTCCGGGAACGAGTCCGCGATTGATGTGGCGAATGAGTTTTCGAGCTTTCTGGCGTGTGCTTGGCCGCAGGTGAAACAGTGAGAGCGAGCAAATGGTGGATGGCTTTATTTATAGCGGTAGGTGTGGCTTTCTATGTTGGAAGGAATGGGGCGCAAGGCGAAGGGAAAACGCTTCGCCAACTGCTTACGGCGGAGCACCTGCCGTTTGCCGCGGATTCCCTCGGCAACCTCGACAAGGTAATCACGAGTGGAGCGGAGTTGAATGACGCGCAGCAGTTCGCCATCGCCTACTACGTGAGTGACTCCCCGGAGCAGCTCAATCCGCCTATCTACATCGACCTTTACGACCGGCGTGCGGAACGCTGGAAGAGCGGCGCAATTGAGGCCGCTACAGCGAAATCGGAGGGAGTGGATGTCGATTGCCTGGGATCTTTGCTGGAAGTTACGGCCTTCGCAAATTATTTTGCGTTGGAAACGCATATCAACCCATCCGCCGGATGCGAAATCATTCTGTCCCGGGATTTGAAATTGAAAACCAGCTTGTACGGCTGGACCGTCGGACGGTTCGGCGATGGCGGCATCGTTTACCATCGAAGTCAAATCCACTTCGCGACAGTTCATCCGGCGGAGATTGCCGTTTACGATCCGGAGACGGACAAGGATTACACGATTTTTCCCCACAAGCCGTTTCAGGAGATTCGCCTGCGTTTGACCGAAGAACTTCGTGATTTTTTTAAGACCCATCAGGACTACTGCAAACAAGCTAACGATCCGTGTGACCCGGAATTATTCGATAGTTCGCTTACCGGAAAGGTCGTCACCGATGACCGCGAGCACGCATTGGCGTTCGTCATTTCCTACGAGCTTCAGGGTTTTGGGCAGGACGATAAGAAACCAGCCGGGCCGGCGGAGGCTGTTTATGTCTACCGGCATGTCAACGATCAGGCAAGGATGGAATATCGCGAAATGTCATGGACAGACGTGAAGGCGCGTGTGGGAGACGCGCCCCTCGAGAAACTGGTTGAACCCGACGCGCTGGAGAAGATCTTTAGCGACGCGTCGAAGTGAACCCTGGATGAACCAACAGCCCGGCGCTGAGAGTTAGGGTGTACCCCTGCAAGTCCGATCCTCAAGGCTTACGATTGCGGCGGGGCGGCCGGCGCTTCGGCTGGAACGGAATTGCCTAACGACTCCTGAAGGGCCGCGACGCGCGTTTTCAAATCCTCGACAGTCTGCTGCTTGTCTGAAATTTGTTGCTTGATATCGTCGAGTTTGGCCTTGCCTGCAGTATCGGCCTGATAGTTGGTTTTCGAATAGACGTTGTCCTGCTCCAGAACCAGCTCGCGCTGGAGAATATCCAGATCCTTTTGGGCGTCCGCCAATTGCTGCTTCAATCGAGCAAGTTCAGCCAGGGACTTTGCTTTTTGGTCGCTATCCTTGCCTGCCGCCGAAGCGGGACCACCTGCAGGAGCTTTGGCATCGCCGGGGGCGCGCTGTGCCGCCGGCTTGCCTGAAGCATCCGGGGTTTGCACGGGAGCAGACGCGTTAGTTGGCTGCATGTCAGGCGTAGCCGGTTTCAGGTTGTCCTCGGTGATGACCTGAGCGGGCTTTGTGGAAGTCTTTTTCTTCTCTCTAGCGCGGCGGGCGGCTTCGGCGACCGATTGAGACTGAGAATCCTGCGGTTGAGCGGGTAATGCGACGGGAACAAACACCGAAGCTATCAGTGCGGCAACAGCCAGGCGCAGAGAGATGAATCTCGACATGGTCTTATGCTCCTCGGGCTGCGGATAGGCTCAAGATCAAGCATACCTCCTCCCTCGCCCTGCGACAATTCCACGCCACAGGCATGTCTCGAATGCGGCAACTTCCAACTGCTCAGGGACGTTGAAATTGTGTGGCACTTCCATGCATTAAGGTCTTGCTGCCGACGCCCAACGCAATTCGCGACAACTACTCTTGCGCGTTGGCGCATCGTGGGGCATACTCCCGCCGCGTGCCGCCTTGGTCGGGGGCGCGCGTGTGGTGGTGGGAGATTTGCGAGGAGGTCTGCATGGAGCGGTGTGCTCGCTTGCACCGTTTCGGTCTGTTGTTGAGTTTGAGCCTGTGTCTGTCCGCGGGCGATTGCCGGTCTATTCAGGCGGCCGGAATCGCAACCGCGCAGCCGCAACCTTCCCAGTCCGTGCCCGCCCCGCCGCTCCCTTCCGAAACACGTTCCGCACAATCCAGCCCCCGTCAACAAGCAAGACCTCCCGGATATGTGCTGACCCAGGAACGATATGAAAAGTCGGTCCGCTATTCGCGCGCATCTTACTCTTTGTATTTCGCCGCCGTTTTCCTCTCCCTCCTTGCGCTCGTCATCCTTTTGCGGCTGGGGATCCCCGCGAGGTTTCGAAATTGGGCCGAAACCGTAAGCGACAGGCGGTGGCTGCAAGCGTTCGTGTTCGTGCCCCTTCTGGTTTTGACTTTGGACGCCGTGGATCTCCCGCTTCGGCTCTATGGGCACGTCCTTTCGCTACGATACGAAATGTCGGTGCAAAGGTGGGGCTCCTGGTTCGCCGATTGGACGAAGGAACAGTTGCTTATGGCGGCGTTCGCGCTGATTCTTGCGCTAATTCTCTCCGTTGTGATTCGCAGGAGTCCCCGGCGCTGGTGGCTGTATTTCTGGCTTGTCTCGCTGCCCGTTTTGCTGTTTGTCGTATTCATCAGCCCTTGGTTCATCGATCCGCTGTTCAATACGTTTGAGCCTCTTGCGGCCGCGCATCCGGACCTGGTATCGGCCATCGAAAAGCTCACTCGGCATGCCGGCGTGCCCATTCCACCGGACCGCATGTTTCTAATGAAAGCCAGCGAAAAAACCAATGCTGTCGATGCTTATGTGACCGGACTGGGAGCGTCGAAGCGAGTGGTTGTGTGGGACACGACGCTACAGAAAGCGACAACCAACCAAACGCTATTCATCGTCGGGCATGAGCTGGGGCACTACGTTCTCGGACATGTTTGGAAGGGGTTCTTGTTTGCCGCCGGTCTCCTCCTGATTGGTTTTTATGCTCTATTTCGAGGGTTGCATTACGCGCTGGGCCGTTGGGGTGGCGACTGGAGAATTTACGGTCCCGAAGACTGGGCGTCGTTTGCCGTGATTCTGCTCCTGCTCGAGATCGGAATGTTCATCGCATCGCCGGTGGTCAACGGCTTCTCCAGGATGCAAGAGCATGCGGCGGACGTTTACGGGCTCGAAGTGGTTCACGGGATTGTTCCGGACGCTTCCGAGGTTGCGGCGCAATCGTTTCAGGTCCTCGGCGAAGTTGACCTGGCGGATCCGAACCCTCCTGCGTTCATAACCTTCTGGCTTTACTCCCATCCTCCGCTGACGGAGCGGCTTGTTTTCGCGGAAACATACGATCCGTGGGGGAAAGGCGAATCGCCCCAGTATGTGAAATAGAAGCATCCGATTGGGTAGCACCGCATCATCAGTGCGGACGTCGTGATACGGAGTGTCTCTTCGAGAAAGCTGCTACCTTGTGCCGATTGCCACAACGAGACATCGAACACCAACGCCGGCGGCCCGTCCGGGATGTATCATAGAAAAGGAGCCCGCACGAAGGATTCGAACAGACGCGCAGGCGCTGAGTTGCAGTCTCGGCGATGATTTCTGCGGCCGAACGGGCGATGGCTGCGAGGAGCCAATCGAGACCACCTTCACGGGCGACGAATTCCAGGCCCCATTTGCCGTTTTGCTGCAGGAGTTCGTCGTGACCCTCGGTGATACGGAGTACTTCGTTGATTGGTGAGATCCACTCGCGGCTGAGGGCGTCTTTCTGGAGAAGTCCGTTGAAGATCACTCGCAGAGAAGCGTGCAGCCTTTGCGATTTGCCGAGTAGAATTTCGGCGCTTCGCGGGTCGTTCTGAGGCAGGGCAAGCAATTGTGCACTTCGTTCAGGAGAAATAATTCGTGTAACCAGGAGGAACCGCAGCATGTCTTCCCAGGAGAAGCTGGAGGAAGGCCCTAGTTCGTTGACATAATCGATCGAAAGCCGTCCACCAACAAGGCAGGGTGATTCGGAAGGGTCTGTCATTGGTTAAACCTCCGCAAACCGGTTAGCGAGCTCAGTCTACTCAGCCATTCTCTCATAACCGGTTAAGGATGTCAGGCAGGTTATACATGCGGATCGAGACTTATCGCCTTATTCTGGACTCTTTGCCACCCGCTTTTGCATCAGATTTGATGCGTACTTGGAGTAGCCCTTGATGAAATACCTCCTCGAGTTTTCAATGACAATACTGGCTGGATTTATGATGTGGGGCTCGACAGCGTCGTCCAAACCTCCGCACCAGCTTTCTCAGACGCCGAACGCGCGAGAGCCCGTGGTTGTCGAACTTTTCACCTCGGAGGGATGTTCCAGTTGTCCGCCTGCCGATGCCCTTCTCGCGCACCTGGACTCCCAGAAGTCCGTTGGCTCAGCCGAAATCATCGCGTTGGAGGAGCACGTTGATTATTGGGATCAACAAGGCTGGAAGGACCCTTTCTCTTCTTCTGGCTGGACCGCGCGACAATACGGCTATGCCGGTGCGCTTGGCAATGGCAACCCGTTCACTCCCGAAATGGTTGTGGATGGCGCGGCGGGTTTCGTCGGCAGCAGGGGTGCCATGGCCCTTCAGGAAATCGCGAAGGCAGCTGAGAAGAGAAAAGCAAAAGTAGAGATCAGCGAAGTTTCGTCTCAAGAGAACAAATCCGCGCTATTCAAGATTACCGTTGCGAGTGCTTCAGATATTGTCTCGAGGGACACCCCAGAGGTCATTTTCGCCATCACCGAAAGCGGGCTGCACTCCTCCGTCAAGGCTGGAGAAAACGCCGGCGAAGAATTGCACCACTCCCCGGTGCTTCGTGAATTAAAAGTGATAGGTGACTTAGGCAAGAACACTCAGGAAGCCTTCACGGCCCAATATGCCGTGAAAATTAATTCGAAATGGAACCGAGAGAACCTGCGCGCCATTGCCTTCGTGCAGGAAAAGAAAAGCCGGCATATTCTCGGAGCCGCGCAAATTCGACTGAGTCATTGAGTGCTTGCGCGATGCTAAAGGAATCGAACCCGGTCTCAATTTAGAGACACGCAACGAGAAGCGCATGCGGCGATTCTACTCTGTGCTACCTTGAATCGATATCCAAGGGAATAAACGAGTTGAATTCCTGAGTAAGTCACTTTTCCAGAAGTTGCGTGTGCTTACGCGCTTCGTTTCCGGACGTCAGAGAATGAGGCGGCCGGTGCGACATTCGTTGGAGTGAGGGATGGACGACGATACCATGGGCACGCCGCCCGAAGCAAATAGACTACTCCAATCGCCTTCGCGCGGATTTCCCTCCGTTGCTTTTATGAACAATACGGGCCTGCGCGCGGGCTGGCGGCTGGTCATTTACGCCGCCATCTTCTTTGTTTTCTGGAGCACTTCCGTATTTGTTCTCGGACAGTTTTTTCGGCCGGCGCGCGGAGTTTTTTCTCCCGGCTATCAATTTTTCGGAGAACTCGCAAGTTTCCTTTGCGCATTTCTCGCCGCATGGATCATGTCTCGGATCGAAGTGCGGTCCCCGGGCGTTTACGGTCTGCCCGCACGCGGCGCCTTCGCAAGACTGTTTTTCCAAGGCTGTTTGTTTGGATTCGGCGAGATTTTTCTTCTGATTGGGCTTATCGCGGCGCTCGGCGGATATTCGTTTGGGAGTCTGGCCGAGCATGGAGCAGCGATCGCCAAATGGGCGCTCTTTTGGGGCGCTCTCTTTTTGGTTGTCGGATTATTCGAGGAATTTTTCTTCCGCGGCTATTCTCTATATACACTTGCCGACGGAATCGGCTTCTGGCCCGCGGCTGTGATCATGTCGGGTTTGTTTGGCGCAGTCCATCTTCAAAACTCAGGCGAAGGCTGGATCGGAGTAGCTGGTGTGGCCTTCGTGGGGCTTTTCTGGAGCTTCACGCTGAAACGAACGGGAAGCTTGTGGTTCGCCCTGGGCATGCACGCTTCCTTCGATTTTGGCGAGACGTTTCTATTTTCCGTTCCGGATAGTGGAATGATCTTTCCGGGCCATCTTTCGAACGCGCAGCTGCATGGTCCGAAGTGGCTGACAGGAGGCTCGACCGGTCCCGAAGCCAGCTTGATCGATTTTATGATCCTGGCGTTGTTTTTCTTCCTCGTTCACCGTTTGTATCCCGCGAAGCGAGCACAAGGCAATGGCTGTTCAGCCGTCTATACGGATCAATGAACAAGATCGGAGACGTATACCAGGTGGACGCCTCTTGCTTCCGCCCGCGGAAGAATCTCGCCGAGAGCTTTGAGCGTTGGCGGATGGGGATGCCCAATCGCGATGGCTCCGCCTTTTTCCTGCGCGTCGCGCAGAGCCAGTTCGAGCTGCTTGCGCACGGCGGGCACCTCGGCAACATCGTCGAGGAACGGAACATTCCGGAACGCAGAGCGCACGCCCATGCTCTGCGCCGTATCGTATGCGACGGTCGCGGCGGTAGTCCGGCTGTCCACGTAAAATAGATTCCACTTCTGAAGTACAGGCATCAGCTCTTTCATGAGCGCAGGATCAGCTGTGGCCTGCGAACCCTGATGATTGTTCACGCCGGCCGCGTTCGGAACGCTCTGCATCATCCGCTCAAAAAGTACGGTGATGTCGTCGGGCGGCATTCCCGGATGCAGTTCCTCCGCTTCAGGCGTTTCGTTTGCCACGGATTGCATCGGAAGGTGCAGCAGGACTTCATAGCCGCGTCGATGCGCTTCTTCCGCTATATCCGTGGAGTGCGCATGACCGGGCAGGACCGAGATTGTCAGGGGATAGGGCAAGGCAAAAATGGCGTCCGCCGCTGCGCGATCGTTGCCGAGATCGTCCAGAATAATGGCGAGGCGCGCCTCGCTCCGCTGCGGCCCATGTTTCGGAGCGGGTAGCAAAGCCGAGCTGCCGGAGAGCGGGGCCACGATATGGATCGAGTTCGTAATTACGCCTGCCCTGCGATAATCCAGGCGCAGCAGCGCTCCGAAACTCGCGCCCGCGTCTCGCGTCAGATGATTTGATGTGGCAATGCCGTCCAGCGATTGGATTAGGCGCGATACAGCTTCGCGGCGAGATTCGTCGGATGGGCTCGTTGGCAAAGTGACAAAAAGTTGATCGGCGAGGTTGGGATGCGTGCCATCAAACTCGAGGCGAGCCGAGACGGCTCCCGCCTTTTTGCCGAAGCCTTCCGAGGCATGCATCATTTCGCGGGTAATGGCATGGACTCTGCCCGGGGAGAGGCGGTTTTGCTGCTCGCTCTTGCAGCCACCGAAGAATATGGCAACCACGAAAAGCTGAGCCAGGGTTGATGCCGCGCGGCGTGAGCTCCGTCGGTCACTCGTAAAGAAAATGAATCGGTTTGTTACCCCGCGCTCTACGGCCACGGAACGCTAGGCAGCTTTTTTCTGCGGCGTCTTCAGGAGTTCGAGGGCTTTGCGGAAGATCGGGTCTTCGGGCGAAAGCGGGCGTGGCGTCGCCGGCTCTTTTTGCTGGGCATCGGCGGAACCGCTGTCGTCGTCTGTTGCGTCGGCGTCGTCGGCCGAGGCGCGCACGACTTCGGAGGGCAGCACACCCTCCTCGAGAATGGACTTACCGTCCGCATTGTAATAATTCGCAACTGTCAGGAAAAGCGCCGCGCCGTCATCGAGGGTGATCAGTTTTTGTTCGGAAGCCAGCCCGAACGATCGCTCACCCACGACGTCGCCGCGATGGTTCGCAACCATTGCGGAAGCCAGAACTTCCGCGGCTCCGGAAGTTGTCGCGTCGATAAGCACGGAAACCGGTCCCTTCCAAACTACTTTGGCGGGCTCTGCGGAGAAAACCTGCGTGGATACCGTTTGGCCCCGTAATTTGGATAACGTTCCAGAAGGCACGAAGAGCCTGGCCACGGCGATCGCTTCCGACACCGGTCCGCGGCCGCAATCGCGAAGATCGAGGATCACCTTATGAATGCCCTGTTTTTCCGCGTCCAACAGACGCGAGCGAATTTCGTCAGCACGGCCGGGATTCAGGGAAGGCAAACGCAAGGCAAGAATATCGGGTTCAACTTTTTCGCTGACGATTTTTTCCGCGACCAGTTTCTCGCGCACGATGTCGACTTGGTCCGGATCGGCCTTGCCCCGGCGGATGACACCGACTTTCACTCCCGTCCCCGGCTGGCCGCGAAGAAAATTCAAGGCCTGGCCGACGGACATGTCGCGCGTCGTGAAGCCGGCGACAGACTCGAGAATGTCGCCGCTGTGAATGCCCACTTTTTGACCGGGACTGTCGGGAAGGACGGAAATCACTATGATGTAACCAAACCGCTTGCTCAGCGTCAGGCCGGCGTCCCCGTTCACATTGGTTGCCGCTTTTTGCTTGTATTCCGCGTATTCACGTGGCGTGAGGTAGCTGGACTGCGGGTCCAGCGATTCGAGCAGCCCATGGAGAGACCCTGTCGTTACCAGATGAAGATTCGGCTCGTCCACGTAGTCCTGCTGGATCTTCTGAAGTACTTCGCTGTAGACGGTGAGCGACTTATACGCTTTGTCGTCGGGAGTGCGGCCGAGCACATGCCCCAAGCCGGCATAGCAGAAAATTACCACCGAAACCAATAGCACACCGATGCGAGCCGCTCGATTCATGCCTCACCCGTCCCCTTCGAAAGCCGAACCTAACTCGGTTTGAAAACAGAACTTCAATTATAGCACTCTCAAGAGGTGGGACGCCTTCTGAATGAGAAGGGAAGCCTGATACATGGATGGAAAGCAACAAAATGGCACGCTTGGGAGTTGAACAGAAGACACGTCAAAAGGCCAAACTGATGTGTTTTTGACACACCACCACTTAATTAACCATCGCGTGCTCTATAAGTTACTGAAAAAGATGGACAAAGACGTAAAACCATGGCCAACAAAGTGCTACCCTGAGAGTGGGGTTATGTTCCAATCCACCATAGCGAAGGAAGCTTCGGCCCATGGTGTGGGCCTTCACACCGGCGTCTTCGGCCACGTCCGGCTCCTTCCCGCTCCTGCCGACACTGGCATCGTCTTCCGCCGCAGTGACCTCGATGGTTTTCACATCGAAGCACAGGGGCGCAATGTTGCGCGCGTCAGCTATGCCACCAGTCTGATGAAGCAGGGAGTCCTGCTTTCTACAACCGAACATCTACTCGCCGCGATTTATTCGTGCGGAATCGACAATGTCTTCATCGAAATCGATGCCATCGAGATCCCCATTTTGGACGGCTCCGCTGAACCATTCATGCAAATGCTCGAGCATGCGGGCGTACGCAAACTGCGCCGCAAGCGTCGTTACTTGAAAGTGCTGAAGTCGCTTGAAGTGGAAGAGGGAGACCGCAGGATCGGGATCTACCCAGCCGACGAATTTCGCGTGCGTTGTTATGTTGATTTCCCGCATCCTCTCGTGGGACAGCAAGAGGTCGAGATGGTGGTCAGCCCGGAGACTTTCCGCCACCTCCTGGCCCGCGCTCGCACATTTTGTTTTGAGCGGGACATCGAGCCGCTCCGTTCGATGGGCTTGATACGTGGCGGGTCGCTTGAGAACGCAATCGTTTTGACCAACGACGGAGTCATGAATGGGCCGCTACGCTTTCCGGACGAATTTGGCAGACACAAAGCGCTGGATCTGATTGGCGATTTGGCACTGACGGGGTTGCCCTTGCTGGCCCGCGTCGAGGCCCACAAGGCCGGGCATGCTCTTCATACCCAGCTTGTCAGCCGCTTGCTCGGGGATCCTTCGCTCTGGACGATAACGACGGCGGAAACTTCCTCGCCTGCACGCGAAGTGCGGCTAGCAACCCTTTCTCCCGCTCCTGCCACGGACTAATCCTCCCGGATAATGCAAAAAGGGAAAGTCGCTTCGCTCCTTTCCTCTCTGGTTCTCATTGAATCGGCTGGCTGTCCACAGTGGCAGGCTCACCTCTGCTCGTTCGAATCACGCCGCTCTGGTCCGTAAAAAAATGCCGGATTCCCGTTGTCCCCTCGGTGAGGGGATCCGCGGTGACGGTGTAGCTCATCACGCGTCCAAGATTATCCGCCGGGCCCGGCGTATAAGAAAACCGGTATCCACTTCGCATCGCGCCGGGCGAGGCGAGCTCCGAACCAATCAGTCCGGCTCCGTCGCAATCCCCTTTTCCTGGACCAAGGTTTGTCACCGACTGTGGGAAGACGTTTTTGGGGCAGATCGCGCCATAGTTTACGAGCGCCCTCTCGTAAGTGCGCAATGCTCCCACGGCAGACGCCTCATTGGCTGCCATGCGAGCTCGGAGCAAATTCGGGATGGCTATTGCCGCAATAATCAGAATGAAGGGAATGAGTACCACTCCCAAATAGCCCATGATCAAACCAGCGAGTGCCATCCCCTGGCCCTTGAGCCGGCCTGCGCTTCTCTTGATGTCCGAGAGTGCGATGTGCCCCAATACGATGGCCGGAATAGCGGCGAAAAACGGCAAGATCACATAGGACATGATGCCGCATATCAAGCTGGCAATTGCCTTTCCGCTGGTCTCCGGCTGGTTCGTGTAAACTATTGGGCCGACAGGGTTTACCGGAGCGGGCAGCGATCCAGCCCCCATCGACGCGCTCATGCTGTTCCCGCAGGAAGGACAAAACGAGACACCATTCTGGATCGACGCCGAGCAGCGAGGGCACGTTTGCATATGTGATTATCCTCTCATCGAAGGTCTCAAAGCGGTGAGACCCATTGTCAACGACTCTAGGCTTCAAGCTGGATTACGTCCAGAACACAATCGCCAGCCGGTTCCTTCACCGTGATTGTCAAATACGTGGCATCAAGGCGAGAATAGAACTCTTATGTCCAATCACGATTTGGCTGTGATCATTCTCGCAGCGGGAAAAGGCACACGGCTGAAGTCCAGTCTTGCGAAAGTTTTGCACCGTGCGGGTGGACGCGCGCTCATCGAGCAAGTTGTGCGCGCGTGTGCACCGCTGGGCGCAAAGCAAACAGTCGTCGTTGTAGGTCATCAGGCGGAGCAAGTTACTCAACTCGTCGAGCCGCTTGGCGCGGAATCCGTCCTGCAACAGCCACAACATGGCACCGGCCACGCCATGCAGGTCGCGCGACGAGCTCTCGGCAGAGCGAAGTTTGCCCTCGTCCTGCCGGGTGACGCGCCGCTCGTTCGCACAGAAACGCTCAAGTCTCTGATCGCCGCGCACCGTGCCGGAAATGCTTCTGCAACGATCCTGACGGCTGTACTGGCCGATCCTTCCGGCTACGGGCGCATCCTGCGCAAGTCGGAATCGACCGTTGGCGCAATCATCGAAGAATCTCAGCTCACGGAAGAGCAGCGCGAATTAAACGAAATCAACTCCGCCATTTATTGCTTCACACTTGAGAACCTCTGGCCGGCCTTGGCTCATGTCAAGCCAAACAATAAACATCGCGAGCTTTATCTGACGGACACCATCGCCACAATGACTGCGGGAGGCCAGACCGTTCTCGCTCACGTCGCCCCCGATTCGCGCGAAATCCTGGGTTGCAATACGCGCGCGGACCTGGCGGAAGTAGATCGTATTTTCCGCGATCGCAAGCGCGCCGCGCTGATGGAATCCGGCGTCACAATTCAATTGCCGGAAACGGTCTTGATTGACCCGGATGTCATCGCGGGCGAAGACACCGTGATCGAACCCGGGGTACAACTTCTCGGCCATACGAAAATCGGGGCGCGCTGCACCATTCGAACGGGCAGCGTACTTACGGATGCCCTCCTCGGAGATGACGTCACTGTCGAGCCTCATTGCGTCGTCGCGGAGAGCCGCTTGGACGATCGCGTGATCATCGGTCCTTTTGCGCGCTTGCGACCGGGCAATCACTTGAAGGAGGGCGCTCGGATCGGCAATTTCGTCGAGCTCAAGAAGAGCACGATCGGCGAAGGCACCAAGGCGATGCACCTGACCTATCTCGGTGACACGAAGATCGGGGCAAAAGCGAATATTGGCGCGGGCACCATAACGTGCAATTACGATGGTTTTCACAAGTTCCCCACGTCGATCGGCAATAAAGTTTTCATTGGCAGCGACACTGCGCTTGTCGCCCCCGTTCGCGTCGGTGATGGCGCGTACGTCGCTGCCGGCTCCACGATCACTGAAAATGTTCCGGCGGATGCATTGGCCATCGCACGGGGCCGCCAGTCGAACAAACCGGGCTGGGCCGCCAAGAAACGCCGCGAACTGGCTGCCGCCGGGAATCCAAAGAAGGCCAGGCCTCCTCGAAAGAAAGCAAAATCACGGCGCCCCGCGAAAAGGCGCCGCTAGGAGTTTTCCTCGCCCGAGTCTTCCAGCAGCGTTGCATTTCCTCCACCGTCCGAAGTCACGCACGAGCAGCCTTTATTGCCGCGAACATTGAATAGCAATGCGGCCAATGCTATCGTCCGCGGTACGGAAAAGCGGAAGGAGCTCGCCTGTGGGCAATTGGGTGAACTGGCTGCTCGTCATCGGTGGAATCGTCTGCGTCATCATCGAGCTTGCCCTTGGTGCGTTCACTGGATTTGATCTTGCCCTTGTCGGTGGCTCGCTAACCATCGGAGGCGCCATCGGCCTCCTGACCGGATCTGAGAAAATTGGCTTGCTCGCTGCGGGAGCGCTTGCCCTGGTGTATTTGGCTGTGTTCCGAAGCTGGCTAAAAGCCAAGCTCACCGTGAAGACGGTTGCGAGCAATGTAGATGCCGTGGTTGGCAAGTCCGGCGTGGTTACAAAACGCATTGATCCCAACGAGCCGGGCATGGTGAAGGTTGGCTCAGAAATTTGGCGCGCGGAATTGGCGGGTTCGGCAGACGCCACACGGGACGTTGGAGCAACCGTCAAGGTGGAATCCGTCGAAGGTGTGACACTCAAGGTGAGGTGAACAGCGATGGACGCAATCGGTGGGCTCACGATGTTGGCGATTTTCTTGTTCGCGGTCTTTGCCCTGGTGGCTCTGGCCAAGGGTGCGCGTACAGTAAAGCAGTACGAAAAGGGCCTGATCACGCGTCTCGGCAAATTTCACTCCATGGCCCCTTCTGGACTGACCTTTATCGTTCCCTTCATTGACGATATCGTTCGCGTCGATATGCGCGAGCAAGTGATTACCGTGCCCCCGCAAAAACTCATCACCAAGGACAACGTGACCGTCGAAGTGGACGCCGTCGTCTATTACAAGGTGATTGATCCTGTGAAATCGCAATACGAAGTGCAGGACTTCGGCTATGCATGCACGACGCTCGCTCAAACCAATTTGCGCAACCTGATTGGTGATCGCACGCTGGACGAAACTCTCGTCGCACGCGACATGATCAACACCAATCTACGCCAGGTGCTGGATGAAGCCACCAACGGCTGGGGCGTCAAAGTGACCCGCGTGGAGGTTCAGAAGATCGAGCCGCCGCGGGACATCACCGATGCTATGTCACAGCAGATGAAAGCGGAGCGCGAGAAGCGCGCCGCGGTTCTCGAAGCGGAGGGCATCAAGCAAAGCCAGATTTTGCAGGCTGAGGGCAAGAAGCAATCTGAAATCCTGAAGGCCGAAGGCGACGCTCAAGCTCGTATCACTCGGGCCAACGCGGAAGCCGAAGCGATTAAGTTGGTGTCCACCGCAGCCGAAACCTATTTCAAGGAACGCGCGGAAATGATGCGCCGCCTGGAAGTCTTGAACAACACACTGGCGCAAAACACAAAATATATCGTGCCGTCGAACTCCAGTCTCGTGAACGTCCTCGGCCTCGATGCCGCGGTTCCCGCAAGCGTGCCGGCTGCGAATCCCGGAACCGCATCGGGCCCGGCTCCCGCGGCGCCTGGAGGCCGCTCCGTTTAGCCTGTGTTAGCAACCGGCACGGAGTGCGCATGGGAGATCCGCCAGCCAAACCGGCCGTCAAATGTAGGATGATTTCGCCGCAGTTTGTTGTGCCGGATGTCGTAGCCGCAGCCGAGTATTATCGGGACGTTTTGGGGTTTCGCACCCTCGGCTACTTTCTCAACCCGCCGGTCCATGCGATCGTTGCACGAGATTCCGTCGAAATTCATTTTGGAAAATCGCGCGACGGCAGCGCCGCTTCACCAAACACCCACCGGGCCGAGGGAAGCCTTGACGCCTACATTTGGGTGACCGATCTGGATCCTTTACACGCGGAATTGAAAGAGCGCGGCGCAAAAATTGTGGAACCTCCGTCTACACGCGTCTACAAGTGTTACGAAATGGCTGTCGAGGATAATTTGGGTTTTCGATTGGCCTTTGCGATGGATTTAAGTTCTCCACCCCCCGCTCCGATTCGGCCGTGAGCCACGCGGCGAAAGGAAAGGATCAATCCGCTGCGTGTGCTAAAATAGAAGTTCCCCGAATGCCACACGGAGCCAAAACGCAATGAAATTCGGAGTCGTCGTTTTTCCGGGGTCCAATTGCGACCACGACGCGTTCTACGCCATTGGCAATGTTCTACGCAAGCCCGTCGAATTCATCTGGCACCAGTCGCGGGACCTCGCAAATTGCGACGCCGTCATCCTGCCCGGCGGATTTTCCTACGGCGACTATCTCCGCACGGGAGCCATCGCGCGCTTTTCCCCCGTCATGAAATCGGTCGCAAAATTCGCCAATAGCGGTGGCCTGGTGCTTGGCATCTGCAACGGTTTCCAGATTCTTTGCGAAGCGGGCTTGCTCCCCGGCGCCATGATGCGCAACAGCGGCTTGCGGTTCATTTGCCGTAATGTCTATGTCCGCATCGAGCAAACCGACACCCCCTTTACCAATGCCGCCGAGAAAGGCCAGATCCTCAGGATTCCCATAGCCCATTCCGACGGCAACTACACTTGTGACGACGCCACACTCGCCGAGCTTGAGAAAAATAAGCTGGTCGTGTTCCGCTACACGACCCCAGACGGCTCGGATGATGCCGCGGGCAATCCCAATGGTTCGATGAACAACATTGCCGGAATTTGTAATCGCGAGCGCAACGTCGCCGGACTCATGCCCCATCCCGAGCGAGCGGTTGAATCTGCGCTCGGCTCCACCGACGGCTTGGTCATTTTCAAATCCATGATCGAAGCCTTGGTCGGAGCGGCGAAGGCCACGGCGTGACGATGCCCGCAATCCATTCGTTGAGTCTCCGGCGACTTGTGATTTCGCCTCCGATTGGGCGTCTCGATGAATGAAGAACTTTTCGAGCTGAGCTATCAGGAGTTTGTTAGCGCCAGGCAGCAGTATTGGCAGCTTGAAGCAAAAAGGGCGGCGCAGACCGTGTCGCTGCCAAATACGGAAACGGCGCCATTTGTCGAGGAAGACAGTAATTTCGTCCTGTATGCGCCCGGCTTGGGAGAGATTTATGGAGTGTTTGAGGATTCAGGGAAAACTGGCTGGTTTTATTTATACGATGCGAAGCAGCGGAAAATCTTGAAGGCCGCCCACATTTACGATCGCGCAAAAGTTGCGGTAAGCGAGGATGTTGTAGACATGGGTTGGGCAGAAGATGGCTCCGCGTGTGGGCTCGCCGTTTGGGGAGAGTTTCGGGCTTTTCTGGGAGCTTCTGCTGACCTCGAATTGCGAAAGCCCGTAATGAGCGCCGAAGAATCCGGTATCCCTGCTGGTGATTGGCCTCGCGGATTTGAGCGGTATCTCGAAAAGAAAATCAGCTGAAGGAATGCGTACCGTCCATATGGCTACCGCAAGCGCAGAAATGAAGGTCACTCCGGAAATCGCCGCCGAACACGGCGTGACGCGCGAAGAGTACGCCCGCATCCAGCAAATCCTGGGCCGCGATCCCAACATCACGGAACTGGGCATTTTCAGCGTGATGTGGAGCGAGCACTGTTCCTACAAATCGAGCAAAGTGCACCTGAAGCGGCTGCCCACGCGTGGCAAACTCGTCGTGCAAGGGCCGGGCGAGAACGCCGGCGTCGTGGACATCGGCGAAGGCCTAGTCGCCGCCTTCAAGATCGAGTCGCACAATCATCCGAGTTACGTCGAACCGTTCCAAGGAGCGACCACCGGTGTTGGCGGCATTCTTCGCGACATTTTCACCATGGGCGCGCGGCCGATCGCCGTGCTCGATTCGCTTCGATTCGGCGAGATTACGGCGGGAAATAGTACAAGCGAAGTAGACGCCGCCAAAAACCGCCGCGTTCTTGATGGCGTGATTCGTGGCATCGCTCATTACGGAAATTGTTTTGGCGTTCCGACCATCGGCGGCGAGGTGGGTTTCGAGCCTTGCTATTCTCAAAACCCTTTAGTCAACGCGCTCGCGCTGGGTATCGCGCGCAAAGAGGAAATTTTTCTCGCCAAGGCGAAGGGCATCGGCAATCCCGTCATTTACGTCGGCGCAAAAACAGGACGCGACGGAATTCACGGCGCATCTTTGCTCGCTTCCGCCGAGTTTACCGAAGAGTCCAAACATAAGCGCCCCAACGTACAAGTCGGCGACCCCTTCATGGAAAAGCTGTTGCTCGAAGCCTGCCTCGAAGCTATGCAGACGGGCGCGGTTGTGGCCATTCAGGACATGGGCGCCGCCGGGCTGACTTGCTCGACGATGGAAATGGCCTCCCGCGGCGGCACCGGAATCGAAATTGATCTTGCCAAAGTCCCTCAACGCGAGACCGGCATGACCCCTTACGAAATCATGCTTAGCGAATCGCAAGAACGCATGCTCCTGGTTGCCGAGAAAGGACGCGAGCGCGAAGTCCTTGACGTTTTCAAAAAGTGGGGGCTCGATGCCGTGGTTGTCGGAACCGTGACGGATGGCGGCATTGCAAAAGTCTTGAATCAAGGCCAGATTTCCGCGGAGATTCCCGCGCATCCGCTTGCCGAAGAAGGCCCTGTCTATCGCCGCCCTATCGCGCAGCCGCCCCTGCGACACGAAACGCCCGCGGATTGGTTCAGGTTCGCTCCAGACGGCACAAATCTGACTGCGAATTTTGCGAGACTGCTGGCATCTCCGGCAATCGCCTCGAAGCGTTGGATCACCGAGCAATACGACACGAGCGTGCGCACCAACACGCTGGCTGGTCCAGGAGCAAGTGATGCTGCGGTCGTGCGCATAAAGGATCCGCATACTGGAATCGTAAAGCGCGCCCTTGCGTTGGCGACCGACGGCAATGGCCGCTGGTGCCAGTTGAATCCGCGTGTCGGCGCGATGCACGCGGTCGCCGAAGCGGCCCGCAATGTCGCTGCGTCCGGCGCGCGTCCCATCGCCGCTACGAATTGCCTCAATTTTGGAAGTCCGGAGAAACCGGAAGTCATGTGGCAGTTCAGCGAGGCCATCGACGGTCTCACTGTGGCTTGCAACGAGCTCGCCACGCCCATCACTGGAGGCAACGTCAGCTTTTACAATGAAACGCTCGGCAAATCCATCTACCCCACGCCCGTCATAGGCGTCCTCGGCATTCTCGAGGACGCTTCCCGCGTGCTGAAGATCGCTTTTCGCGCCGATGGCGACGTCATTTTGTTGCTGGACGGGAAAGCCTCAATGGTAGCGACGCAGCAAGCTGCCCCCGTACAAAGGGATCAATCCTTAGAAGCCGCGCGCGAATTTTCTTCGTCCGAATATTCAAAGACGATAGCGGGCATCGTCTTCGGCGAACCTCCCGCCATCGATCTCGGCGCTGAAAAACGCCTCATCGATTGCCTGGTCGCCCTGGCCTCCGAGAGTTCCGTTCAATCAGCCCACGACATCTCCGACGGCGGCATCGCCGTAACTCTCGCCGAATCCTGTTTCGCGGGCGCTCCTCCCGTCGTCGCGCCGCGGCACGCCATGCCCGTCTTGGGCGCAAACGTGAATCTGCACGCCGACGCTTCCGCCGAAAACGCCCTCTTTAACGAACGCGGAGCCCGCTGCGTCGTATCCGTTGCTCCCACAAAACTTGCCGCTGTTCTCGAAACTGCGAGACAATATGGTGTCGGCGTGCGTGAGATCGGCAAAGTGCATCTTGGCGGCTCACTCCGCATCGAATACAAGGGGAGCGCAGTGATCGATTCCCCCCTCGACTCTCTGCGCGGCATTTGGGCCAATTCGTTCGAACAGAATCTTAACGCTCGACCGTAGCTATGTAACCTCGCTCAAAATGACACAACCACTCGCCTTCGCCGACGATCATTTTCACGACGAGTGTGGTGTCTTCGGCGTCTTCGGCCATCCCGAAGCTGCCAATCTCGCCTACCTCGGCCTTTATGCGCTTCAGCATCGCGGCCAGGAATCCGCCGGCATCGTTTCGAGCGACGGCACCGATCTCCACCTTCATCGCGCCATGGGCGAAGTCGAAGAAATTTTTCAGCCCAGCGTGCTCGCCAAACTTCCTGGAAGCCTCGCCATCGGCCACACGCGCTATTCCACAGCTGGGGACAAAGCTTTGCTGAACGCCCAGCCCATCATGATCGATTGCAACAAGGGCAAAGTCGCGCTGGGCCACAACGGCAATCTCACTAACGCCGCCGATTGGCGCCGCAAACTCGAGCATCGCGGTTCCATCTTTCAGACCAATAGCGACACCGAAGTGATCGTCCATCTCATCGCGCGCTCGCAAACGCACAATCTTTCCGGCGCGCTCGGCGACGCGCTCAATCAAGTCGAAGGTGCCTACTCGCTTCTCGTTCTCACGCAAGATGAGCTCTACGCTGTGCGCGACCCTCGCGGATTCCGCCCTCTCGTGCTCGGCAGGCTTCCTTTGCCTGCCGGCGGAGAAGCCTGGCTCGTCGCTTCAGAAACTTGCGCTTTCGATCTGCTCAACGCGCAGTACGTCCGCGAAATCGAGCCGGGCGAAATGGTGCGCATCTCCAAGTCCGGCATCGAGTCCATTCACTTCGCGCCGGAAAAGCCGCGGCAGCAGTGTATTTTCGAACATGTGTACTTCGCGCGCCCGGACAGCATCATTTTTGGCCGTTCCGTCAACGAAAGCCGCGAAGCTCTCGGCCGCCTTCTTGCCCGCGAGCATCCCGTCGAGGCCGATATTGTCGTGCCCGTCCCTGATTCCGGCGTTCCCGCCGCCGTCGGCTACGCGCTCGAATCGAAGATTCCGTTTCGCATGGGCCTGATCCGCAATCATTACATCGGCCGCACCTTCATCGAGCCTTCGCAGGCCATTCGCAATTTCGGCGTGAAGCTGAAACTCAATCCCGTGCGCGGCCTCATCGAAGGACAGCGCGTTATTCTGGTAGACGATTCCATCGTTCGCGGCACTACCAGCCGCAAAATCGTCCGCATGGTCCGCGAAGCCGGTGCCCGCGAAGTCCATGTGCGGATCAGTTGCCCTCCAACGATTTCTCCCTGCTACTACGGTGTGGACACTCCCACGCGCGAAGAGCTCATCGCGTCCTCCAATTCGCCCGAAGAAATTCGCAAGTTCCTCGGCGCGGATTCCCTCGGTTACTTGTCCCTCCCCGCTCTGCGCCAAGCCGTAAATGACACCTCCGGCAAGTTTTGTACGTCGTGTTACACCGCCGTCTATCCGACAGATCTCGTGCAACTGGAAGTCCGCGAGCGCAACGGGAACTCCTCGGACATTCGGAACGAGGCGAAGAACGGCGATTCTCGCGACAACTCACCCATGGAAAGGCCTGTAGCGGTGGAACGTGAAGGCTGACGCAAAGCAAAAAGTCAACGGGACAACCCCCGGAAAATCCGCCGGCAAACCTAGCGATGAGCCCAAACTCCCCATGCGCCAGCGCGTGCAGCGCGAAATCATTGCCTGGTTTTGGGTGGGCCTTGCCTTTCTGCTTATCAACGGCACCATCGGCCAAGCACGCGTTATTCCTTCCGGTTCAATGGAAAACACCCTGCTCATCGGCGACCATCTGATTATGAGCCGCATCGGCTACGACGCCGGCGTTCCCTTCACTAACTGGCACGTTTCTCTCTGGCGCAATCCCCAGCGCCAGCAGATCATCATTTTCAAACCGCCTTTCGCGCCTGACCAGTCCGACTACGTCAAGCGCGTCATTGGCCTTCCTGGCGACACCGTCGACATTCGCAATGGCTCCGTTTGGATCAACGGGCAGCGCCTTGTCGAAAAATACACAACTGGCCCCACGGAGCCTGCGCCCGCGAGCTACTTTTCTCCGTATCCCGGCTTCGCTCCCCTTCAGTTCCCTTACAAAGTCCCTCCCAAATGCTATCTCGCCCTAGGGGATAACCGCGGGAATTCGCTGGACAGCCGCTTCTGGGGTTGCGTTCCCCGCAGCAATATCATCGGCACTCCCGTCCTTATCTATATGTCGCTCAATGTCAATTCCGACGCCTGGGAGCCCGGGCAGATTCGCGAACGATTTTTTGCCTATGCGGATGCCGTCATTCATCCTAGTATCGTGCGCTGGAGGCGGCTCTTCCGTACCTTCTGATGCCGGCGATTGAGCCGCGCATCCGGCAAGCATCCTGCGCGCTGCTTGAGGATTTCGCCGCGAGCCCCCCCGCGGCACTTTACAGTTCATTCCGCAAAGAGCTCGACGGGCGCGAACCTGCACCCTGACAAAAACGAAAGCGGATCTCCTTCGATGAAATATGCCGACGCCGGAGTCAACATTGCTATCGCCGACGAAGTGAAACAACGCATCCGCCACCACGCCAACCGCACATTTACGGCCGGCGTCCTCGGTGGAATCGGCAGTTTCGGCGCCCTCTTCGCGCTCGACACCAAGAAATGGAAAGATCCGGTGCTCGTCTCCAGCGCCGATGGCGTCGGCACCAAACTGAAAATCGCCATCGCCATGGGCGTGCATTCCACCGTAGGCGGCGACCTGGTCAATCATTGCGTCAACGATATTCTCGTGCAGGGTGCGTCGCCGCTTTTTTTCCTCGACTATCTGGCCATGGGCAAGCTCGATCCCGCGGTCATCGAGCAGCTTGTCGAAGGCATGAGCCGTTCGTGCCGCAAAGCCGGATGCGCACTGATCGGGGGTGAAACCGCGGAGATGCCGGGATTCTATCCCCCCGGCGAGTACGATCTCGCGGGATTCATCGTCGGCGTCGTCGAGCGAAAAAAACTTCTCACCGGAAAAGCCGTCAAGCCGGGAGACGCGCTCCTCGCACTTCCCTCCGCCGGCTTGCACACCAATGGCTATTCGCTGGCTCGAAAACTGGTTTTTGAAGTAGCAGGGCTGAAGCCGGACACTTACGTCGCCGAAGTCGGAAACAAGATTGGCGCGGAGCTCCTTTCCCCTCATTTGTGTTACGCCCCGGCGCTCAAAAATATTGTCGCGCGCGGCTGGGTTTCCGCTCTGGCCCATATCACCGGCGGGGGCATTCCCGGCAATTTGCCCCGCGTTCTGCCCTCGGGAGTCAAAGCGCAGATCGACCTTGCCTCCTGGCCCGTTCCCCGCATCTTCAAATACTTGGCCGCGCTTGGAAAAATCGAGACCAACGAGTTGCTGCAATCCTTCAACCTCGGCGTCGGCATGATCCTCGTGGTGCCGCCGGCTCACGTCAAATCCGTCGAAGCCGATCTCAAACGCCGCCGCGAAAAATTCTTCCGCATTGGCCGCATCGAGCGAGGCGATTCCGGCAAACCCCGCGTCGCCCACACGGGTTCGCTCAATCTCTCTTGATAGTTTCGTCTTTCGAAGATTTGTTCACTGTCCCGCCTTGCGCTCCGCCACTGTCCAGAACGTTTGCTTCGTCGGCACGAATTCGATCGGCACACTTTTGAGAAACGTCTTGAGCCACCGCGCGCATTCTTTCATCCCCGCCTGTTCGGATGGCGCGTGTCCGATCCAATCTCCACAATCACTTCCCGCGCGGTCGGTCGCTAATCGTGTGCTTGCGCCACGGAACCTGTAGTTCCCGCGAGACTCGCGAGCATCGCCTCCCAAAGAATTGCCGTCTTCATTTTCCCGTGCCTCTCCGATCTTTCACGCCGAACAACCCTTTCACTCCGCCGCATACTCCGGATGCTTTGCTCTCCCCCGGCGTTTCATCTCCCGCGCCACTCGTTTTGCCCACCGCAACTCTACCTCAAACTTTTCGATCATCAGCTCGATCATCCACACCGCTTCGTGGTAGCGGTGGCCCACCTCGCTCTGCACCGAATCGAGCGTCGCTTTCTCTCTCGCGATCTCGCGCTCCAGAAACTCTCTTCGCCGTTGCAGTTGCTCCCGGACCGCCCGCGGTCGCGCCTGCCAGGAAAGCGCCATCCATGTCAAGAACGCCGGCCGGTCTCTTTGCGACGTCCATTCCTCCCGCTCCAGCGCGTCCGCCAAAGCCGCTCGCCCTCTTGCAGAAGTCTCAAAGCTGCTTCGCTCCGGGCCTGACGCAGGCTCGCCCGTCTCGAGCGAACGAATCAGCCCAGCTCGCGCCAATTTCTCCAGCGAGTAATAGACCTGCGGCCGCGAAATCCCCGCCCAATCCCGTATCTCCCGCCTCTCAAGCTCCGCGTTTGCCTGGTAGCCATGCATGGGACGCTCCGCCAGCAAGCTCAGCAACACCAGATCCGGCGTTGTCAGCGCGACGCCTGCTCCTCTGTCCTTATGCTTCTCTTTTCTCGCCACTCGTCACTCGCCACTCGCTTCTTTCTTCCTCTTTCGGCTCCACCACCACCACTGGCACTTCTCCGCCTCCAGCCTTGGATTTCTTGCCTGCGCCACCGCCGCGCAAAACGTGTCGAGCACGCACGGGTCCTGCCGGTGTCCCATCATCCGTCCCAGCCTCTCATACATCTTCCTCGGATCCTGCTTTGCCAGGTGTGCCACGCTCCTCACGCCCAGCCTGTCGAAATCCCGCAGCATCGCCGGCCCAATCGAAATCAAATCCGCCAATTCCCGCTTCTGTACTGTCATGTAATCCTCCTTGACACCCGGTTTTACTTTTTGTATCGTCAGCTAGTCTAAATAAGACTAGCTGTACTTGCAAGGAGAATTTCGGCTATGCGCCTCTTCTCGGCAGCTGTGTTCGCGTCAGTTCTATTCTTCGGTTGGTCTTCTGGTCGGGCTACTCATTCTCAGGAGAAAAACGTCATGAACGTAAAACGCATCACGCCAGTTCTGCTTGTCAATGAAATCGAGCCCCAACTCCACTTCTGGATGGATCGCCTCGGCTTTACAAAAGCCATCGAGGTCCCCGACGGAAACAAGCTCGGCTTTGTCAATTTTCAGAGTGGCCCGGCGGAAGTGATGTATCAGACCTTTGCCAGTGTCGAAAAAGACGCTCCGCCTGCCATGCACGCGGCGTCCAGAAAGGGCCCAACCTATCTTTACCTGGAAGTCGACAATCTTGACGCCGTCCTCGCGGCCTTGAAAGACGTGCCCAAGGTCATGCCGGAGCGTATCGCCTTCTACGGAATGCGGGAATTCGCCGTCCAGGACCCCGCCGGCCATTTCATCACGTTTGCTCAGCGCGTCTCGGCGAAGTAGCGCAGACCTGCAACCACCTGGCAGCCGCTCGACTTACCGTTCGCTAATCGGGTGTTGTGTTGCGTACGACTGGAGCAGAGTTGACCTCAGGCCAGCTCCGCCTTCGTCACATGCAGGTGGAGAAGTCCAGCTCCGCTACATTGGTGATGGTTCCCGCCGTCACTTTGAGCGGTTGCTTGTTTATGTCCATCGACGTCAGGTGCTCCCCTGGCGTGCAAATGGAGGCTCCTCCGCTGCCGGGCTTCGCTGCAATTGCATCCACACTGAAGAGCACATCGCCCGGCGCCGGCACACTGTATGTAAAGCCAGTGGCGGAAAACACTCCAATGCTCGGATTGCTCGCCGGCACAACGAGCGTGTACTGTGCACAATTCGCGTTCGCCGGGCTTCCGGTCGGGCAAGCGGTGTTGGATGTTACGGCGAGCGGGTTGGTCGAAGGTTGCGCTGGCGTCGTGGCAGTTGCCGGAGCATCTTCCAACGGTATGCTCAACTGCCGCGTTGTGCCTCCCGGCACAGAAACCGGTTGCAGTGCAGCGATCGCGGCATCAATCTGCGCCGGCGCCGTTCCCGTTGTGGCCGTCACAAAACCCTGCAGGATCGCGGGTCCGCTGGCGCCCGTCTCAGCCACCAGTAAAATCTGTCCAAGACTTTGGCCGTTGGGCACATTCAGGGCCGCAGTCGCGTTGTAGGGAAGATTTTTTGGCCCCAGCGCGACCGCTACGATGTCAAACGTGCCCGTTGGCAACGGGCAGAAGCGGAAATTTCCGTTCGCGTCGGCCGATGCTTCCATGAGGATGTGGTCGGTTCCCGTATTATCCGTGGTTTCGATCGCCACCAGCACTGGGCCGGTGATTGGTGTCTTGGTGATGGAATCCACAATCTGGCCGCTGATTCCGGAATTATTCGGACTCACCTGTCCCGCCGTCAGTGTTGGCTTCAGGCGAAATTGGCCGTTTCCTTGCATCAGGATTGAAGCGCACGCGTTGAAATCGATATTGAGGTCCACGCTCTGCCCAGCCGAAACTTGAATCGGCCCGCCCATGATCTGCCCCGGCGGAATCTTCAGTCCGGTTTCATCTTCGCTGCTCAGGAGCAGTTCGTGAATCGTCCCCACGGCGTCGTTCATCACCACGCAGTTGAAACCGTTTCCGGCGCAAGCATTACTTGCAGGCAGCGCGCTCCCTGCGCTCGGCGCATTCGCCAGCAGAATTAGCCGGATCTGCTGGTAATTTCCCACTGGAAGTTGTGCGGAGCCGAGCTGCGCGAGCACGCAATTCGTCTGCGCCGCCGAAAACAGATCGATCTGCATGGGCTGCGATGCCAATTGCGGCGCCAGCTCCTGCCAACCGGGTGCGCTGGCATCCGCCGTTGCGCTGATATGCGCCTGAACGGATCGCACGGTAATGAAAACGTGGGCATAAGCTCCTGATGAGCCCGAGCAGCTCGGCGGGTCGCTCAAGCTCACAGCAATGGTGCCCATCCCATTGGTCATCGGCGGGGTGGTCGTGCCACTACAAGTCACCATCAGAGTTACAGCGCTGATGAGACTAAGCATTAAAAGTGTGGTTCGGAAAGTGCGCCCACGGGTGAAGGAAAGCAGCAGGTTTTGCATGAGAAATCTCCGTGTCCAGTTTGTGGATTGTGCTGGGGAGACTGAGGGCGGGGACCGAAGTTCTCCTTGAGGATTATCCTACTGAGTACTTTGTTGGTCAAGAACCGCAAGCTTTAATTAGCCCAGCGCCGCCCAGGAATCGCGGGATTTCACGCAACTCGTACAACAACCCGTTCCGGTGAGGAGAGCTCGTCCCACTCGCTAAATCCGCGACAAATCAGCTTCACTCCGTAAACAGACGCAACGGCGGCCAGGCATCCAAGCACCAGAGCAAGTTTCATCCACGGTTCCACTCTGCTCTCGCACGATCGGGTTCCGCCTTCCGTGCGCTTCTACTGTTTGGGCGCCGTGCTCGGCAGTGGCGGCGGCCGCCGCTCCGGCTCGGACACCACCGCAATTGACCGAGCCCCATTTTTCCCCACCGACCGAACAGCAAAAAAGTGATTGTCGGTGGATACGCCCTTCAGGACCGTCTGCCCAGCCGCTTCCGCGAAATCGTGAACGCTCCAGCGGGCCTCCGTCGTTTCCCGCCACAAAATCTCAAATCCTGCGCGCTCCGCGTCTTCCTCCGCCGTCCATGAAACCTTCGCATCAGGCGTGACCGCGCCTGTCAATTTCACATTTGTCGGCGGAGCCGGCGCCAGCGCCAGTTGCCTCAGCACCTCCGCATTGTCCCGCGCCACATTTCCCATGAATCGGAAATCCAGGTATTTCTCGAAATCTCCGTATTCCACCCCCTTCTCCGTGCGCGGTGTCTGGTGCTGGTGATTGTAATCTTCCAGCGGTTCCGTGAACCGCACCGCGGGAAGCCCCGCCTTGTAAAACGGATAGTGGTCGCCGCCGCGCCCGTAGCGGTCCTGGCGGAAAATCATGCGGATCGCTGAGCGCCCGTCGATCTCCTCGATGGCCCGCGCAAGCTCGCGTGCTGGCGAATCGCAGTCCTCGATCTCTCCATTCCCGGAAAAAACGCGCACGCGATGCGGCCCTCCCGGCGCCGTGTCCGCTCCCACGATATCGTTATCCATCATCGCTCCGACCGTGTACCCCTGTTCCTTCGTCCATTCCAGTAGCCGGTAGGCCCCCAATAGGCCCTGCTCCTCTCCTGAGAGAACTCCGAATATGATCGTCGCGCGGAAGTCCGCTTTTCCGCTTGCGGCGATTTTGCTCAGCTGTCTGGCGGATTCCACGCTGACGGCCGTCCCGGAGGCGTCGTCGTCCGCTCCAGGAGCGTCCGCTTCCGGGTCCATCACGTTCGATGGCCGCGAGTCCATATCCCCCACGACGATAAACGCGTTCTTCGCCAACTGCGCATCCGAGCCCTTCAAAATCGCGTACACATTTTCGAGGTGTACCGGATTCGGTCCGGTCCGTTCGGACTTTGACTCGAACTTGTCCACCACGACTTCCAGTTTTCCCCCGGACTCCTTCGCAATTTCATTCAGCCGCGCCACGACAAAATCCCGCCCGCATCCGATCCCGCGCTTCGGGTCAGTCCACGAGGAAAGCGTCAGCCGCGTCCCGCAACTGACCAGTTCATGGATCAGCGCCCGCATGCCTTTTTCATCGATGCTTTGCCGGATGATCGCTCCCGCCGGCCGCGCCAGGGTTTTTGGATGTGCCCTGTTCTGCGGCGGCTCCGCTGGATCCCGTGGTCCAGCCGCTGCCGTTCCGTCTTTCGCGCCAGTTGTCGCGCTGCTTTGAGCGCCCGCCAAGCTCGCGCACAAAACGCTCAGCCCTGCGAAAATCGCTACTCGCATGAATTGCCTGCTGGTTTGTTCCGAGGAGTGCATCATTTTTGTCGGATTCCCCTTGAAGGTGCCGTCGTCGGCCTCGGCATTCTACCTCCCTGGAGCCTACTTTGCGACGCAATTGCTCTCCCTTCGGTTACACGTGAACGTTGCACGTGGTCGTTTTGCTCATGTTCGCGATTGTGTTAACGTTTTTCGTTTATGAAGAAACGCATAGGCGTGCTCTTAAGCGGGCGCGGCTCCAATTTCGAGGCTCTTGCGGATAGTGTCACATCCGGCAGAATACCCAACGCGGAAATCGCCATTGTTCTCGGCAACCGCGAGGGCGCGCCGGGCCTCGATCGTGCCAAAGCGCGCGGCATTCCGGCCCGCGCGATTCCTTCGAAAGGTTTGGAACGCGAAGCTTACGATCGCCAGGTCGTCGCGGTCTTGCACGAGCACAAAGTCGAGCTCGTCTGCCTGGCCGGCTACATGCGCCTTTTATCTCCCTTTTTTGTCGCTTCGTTTCCCAATCGCATTCTGAACATCCATCCGTCTTTGCTGCCGTCGTTTCCCGGTCTCGAATCCCAGCGCCAGGCTCTCGAGTACGGCGTAAAATTTGCCGGCTGCACCGTCCACTTCGTGGATGAAAATCTGGACGCAGGCCCCATCGTCTTGCAGGCAGTCGTGCCCGTGGTGGACGGCGACACCGAGGAGACTCTTTCCGCCAGAATCCTTCAGGAGGAGCATAGAATTTATTCCCAAGCCGTTCGCATCGTCCTCGAAGGCCGGTACAAAATCGAAGGGCGGCGCGTCGTACAAATCGCCTGAAAGCCAAATGTCTAATAGCAAATTCAAGCCCGTCGAAGAACAGCTCGCCTACTTGAAAAAAGGCGCCGCGGAAATTATTCCTGAAGCTGAACTCCGGGCGAAACTCGAAAATTCCCTCAAGACCGGCCAGCCCCTGCGCGCTTATCTTGGCGTGGACCCCACAGCACCGGATATTCATCTCGGCCACACCGTCGTCCTTCGCAAGCTCAAACATTTTCAGGATCTTGGCCACACCGCCATTTTTCTTATCGGCGATTTTTCCGCCATGATTGGCGACCCCACCGGCCAGTCCGAAACGCGCCCGCCGCTCACCCGCGAACAAGTCGAAGCCAACGCCAAGACTTATCTCGCGCAAGTATTCAAACTTCTTGATCCGCAGAAAACCGAGGTCCGGCGCAACAGCGAGTGGCTCGACAAGCTCTCCAGCTACGACATCGTCCGCATCTGCGGCCACTATAGCCTTGCTCGCATGCTCGAGCGCGAAGACTTCCGTTCTCGCCTCGAACACCATCAGCCCATCTCCGTTCACGAGCTCCTGTACCCCCTGCTCACCGCCTATGACGCCGTCGCCCTCAAATCCGACGTCGAGCTCGGCGCCACGGAGCAGAAGTTCAACATCCTTGTCCACCGCGACATCCAGCGCGCGTACGGCCTCGCGGGCGAAGTCGCCTTCACCATGCCCATCCTCGTCGGCCTCGACGGCCAGCGCAAAATGTCCAAGAGCCTCGGCAACTACGTCGGCATCACTGAACCGCCTGATGAAATTTTCGGGAAACTCATGTCCATCCCCGACGATCTCATGTGGACTTACTACGACCTCATCACCGATCGCACTCCTTCGGAAATTGCCGCGCTAAAGAAGGAAGTCGCGGCAGGCGGCGCTCACCCCATGGACGTCAAGATGCGCCTCGCGCAGGAAGTCATCGCCGGCTTTCACGGCGCCGACGCCGCGCGCAAAGCTGCCGAAAATTTCCAGCGCGTCTTCCGCGATCGCCAAGCCCCAAGCGAAATGACCGAATTCAAGATCGTCCGCGCGACGGAGAACACGATGTTTGTTCACGAGATTGAGGAGAATATTACGACTTCAACCGTTCATCGCGAAGTCTCTGGAACTGAACTTCGAAGGTGGGGGAAAATACTCGTTGCGCTCAGCCAGGTGGATTCAGCGTCAGAAGCCGAGCGAATAATCAAGCAAGGTGGTTTTGAAGTCGATGGTGTCACAATAAAGGATCCCTCGTCCGGGATCGATTGGAATCAACCCGCGACTTATACGATAAAATTAGGCAAAAAGAAATTTCTTCGCATCATAGTCGAGTAGAACCATCCATGGATCGATTCGCTTTGTAGGGGCGCAGCATGCTGCGCCCCTACTTGGCAATTAGGCATCCGCAAGCGCCGCTTCTCCTCAATCAAATGTCTCCGCAACAAGCTGCGCGACATGCTCCGCGATGGAAATCGCCGCCGTCAACCCCGGTGACTCAATCCCCACCAGTTGAATCGCTTGCGGCACCTTCGGATCTCTCGTAATCACAAAATCCGCGATGCCCTTGCCTTCCGGAGGCACCAGCTTCGGCCGCAACCCCGAATACCCAAGCTGCAAATCTTTCTCTTCAATCTCCGGCAAGAGCGTCTTTGCGCTGTGCGCAAAGTCAGCAATCGGCAGCCGGCCGCGTTCGTAGTTGTCTTTCCCATCGACATACGTCGCCGTCGGCCCCACCAATACCGTCCCCCAAAGCGTCTTTGTAAAATGCACCCCAAGGCTCAGCCCGTGCGAATGCGGCATTGGATAAACAAGGTCGTTAATCAGTGTCGCCCGCGGGCCGCGGATCTCGCAATACTCTCCGCGCACCGGATAAATCTTCCAGGAATCATTTCCCAGCATTGCCGCGATTTCATCGGAGTACAGGCCCGCCGCATTAATCACGCAGCGCGCCTCGATTGTTTCGTCCTGAGCATCCTCCTCATCCCCGATCCGCAGTTTCACGCAAATCGCTCCCCGCGCCGCTTCCAGCGAAACCACACGCGCGCGCGTTACCAGACTCGCGCCCTGGCTCGTGGCGATCCGGGCGTAGGCATGCACCAGTTCCTCCGCCGAAACGATGCCCGTGGATGGAACTTCAATCGCCGCAGCGCCCGCGATGTGTGGTTCGCGTTTGCGAATCTCCGCGGGCCCGATCAGCCGCAATCCTTCGACTCCGTTCTCTTCCCCTTTTTTCTTCAGCGCCTCAAGGTCCGCCTCTTCGTGCTTGTTTGCGGCGACCACCAGTTTTCCCGTGTGGCGAAAGGGAACATTGTGTTTCTTGCAGAATTCGTACGTCAGGCGATTTCCTTCGATGCAGTGCCGCGCCTTCAACGAATTCTTTGGGTAGTAAATTCCGGAGTGGATGACCCCGCTGTTCCGCGAACTCGTGGCCATCCCGAGCTTCGGATTTTGCTCGACCAGAAAAACGTCCTGCCAGCGCGCCGAAACTGCCCGCGCAATGGCGCAGCCGACAACGCCGCCCCCGATGATCAGAATATTCGCTTGGTCCATAAACCCATTTTATCCGGAGCCGTTATCCGTGGACATTGATTTCATCGAAGAACGGTTTGCATTCGACAAGCCGCGCTTCCGTCCCGTCGTGCACCGCGTAAACGGAGTGCTGCTTTTCTTCATAATGATTTCGCCAGAGCGACGCCGCGCCGTGCGCGCCATCCTTATTCAAGGCATAGAAGAAAATGTGAAACGTCGAGAGCTTTTTCTTGTCGTTGTTGTAATTGTGCGCGATGCGTGCCAACGCCTCCAGGCATGCTTCCTCCGGCGGTTTCCCGCGCCGCATCATTTCCACGATGGTGTGCCCGCCCGCAATTTTGATATTCTCTTCGCCTTTGCCCGTCGAGCCCGCCGCCCCCACTTCGTTATCCACGAAGCAGCCCGCCCCGATAATTGGAGAATCGCCCACGCGCCCTGGTATTTTCCATGCCAGCCCTGCTGTGGTCGTCGTCGCGGAGATGTCCCCTTTCTCATTCACGGCCATGCATGGAATCGTTCCGGTTGGCGGGTGCGCGATCACCCGCTCCGCGTAGGCGATTTTCTCTTTATCGCCGTCGAAAATAGCGGAGACTGTCTCTTTCCATTCGGGGCTGTCGATGCCCGGCCGCCAGTTCGCCGAAGACGACGCTTTCCACGCCAGCCAGATCTTCCGCGAGTGCTCGGTGAGCATGTTTATTTCCTCGAACCCCTCGTCCACGGCAAAGCGCCGCGCTCCTTCTCCCACAATCATGACGTGATTCGTTTTTTCCATGACCGTCTGCGCCAGCCGCGCCGCGTTCTTGATGCGCCGCAGCGCGGCCACGGATCCCGCCCGGTGCGTGGGTCCATGCATCACGCACGCATCCAGTTCGACCACCCCTTCTTCGTTCGGCAGCCCGCCATATCCCACCGAATCGTCGTTGGGGTCGTCCTCGACGACGGTGACCGCCGCGACCACGGCGTCCAGCGTGTCACCGCCTCTCTTCAATATCTCCATCCCCTTATCAAGTGCGTGCAGTCCGTTGGCGCTCGAAATAATAATCGGGCGCTTTCCTTGCGCAGCCCGCGATGGCGGCGCAGGCGCGCCCGCCGGAAGCGGACCTGCGAAGAGCTTGCTAGCCCCTGCCGCAAAACTGCTCGCGAGCGATGTAAGAAAAAATTTTCGCCGAGACCACGGTTCCATGAGATGCCTCCTCAACGTGCGGAGAAAATATACAAGCCGAACCCTGAGATTGGAAGTTCGAGTAGGCGGTACTTGCAGCGAGGGGCGCTGCAGCAAAAAGCCGTCCCGGCTTAAAAGGGGTTTGCCACCTGATTTTTCTGCCACATGCGGAATCCACCCAGGAAGGCATTTTCGTTGCTGCCCAGCCGCGCGCCCGCTGGCAGCTTCTTCAGTTTCTTGCTGTTCCCGCCTCCCAGCACTACATAGTCCGCTTCCAGCGCGGTTTTCAGTTTCTTCGTGACTTTAGCCACGCAACGGCGCCATTTTTTCTTGCCCATCCGCTCAAGTCCGCGCAACCCAAGATAGTCCTCATAGCTCTTGCCGTTCTTGTACGCTAAATGCGCCAACTCCATCGGCTGCAGGGTTCCGTCTACGATCATTGCCGATCCTAATCCCGTGCCCAATCCGAGAAACAACATCCGCCCGCCTTTATAACTTCCGACAGCCTGCATCGCCGCGTCGTTCAGGACTTTCACGGGACAACCAAACGCTTTCTGAAAATTGAATCCCACCCATCCCCGTCCCAGGTTATGCGGCTCCCGTAGAGGGCGCCCGTTGATGATTGGCCCCGGATAACCAAGCGAAATACAGTCAAACTTCCAGTCGGCGGCATTTTTCTTGACCAGACTCACCATCTTGCGCGGCGTCATCGTCGGGCCGGACGGATATTTGCGCGGCTCTTTTTGTCCCGTCGCCAGCAGTTTTATGTTCGTGCCGCCAACGTCGATCACAAGAACTTTTGGAGATTTTGCGCTCGGCGCTTTCTTCATGTCCGTTCCCCCAACCCATCACGCGGAAGCCCTGGCTTGTGAGAAGCCTTTGAGATTCTAGAAGGAACGGGCGATGCAAAGAAGGAAATTCGCGGTTTTCCGATGAGGAAATCGAACGAGGCGAAGCTCGGAATTGCAGCGCTGAATTCCGGTTCAGGGTTGGTAGAGCCACGCCCGAGCTGTTGCCGGTAGTCCGCTTCCGCTTTCGGCGTAGCCTCCGGTGATCAAGGCGCTCCCCCCAGAAAGGAGAGTAGTGGAAGCAAAGAAACGCGCGGCTCCCAGCGAGCCGGGGATCTTGGTGAACGTTCCGCTAGTTTCGTCGTACAACTCCGCAAAAGCCCCGCCTCCGGCGACTAACGCTTTGCCATTCGGAAGCAAAGCCACCGCAGCGGGTAATTTGAAGCGCGGCGTATTCATCGCGCCTGTCGCTGTGAATGAACCCGCGGACGGATCGTAAAGTTCGGCACTCGCATATTCACCCCGCCAATCGCGATTGTCGGAACCGCCGACGATGAGTACCCTTCCGCTCCGGAGAAGAATCGCCGCGTGTTTGTGGCGTGCCATCGTCATCTGTCCTGCCGGCGTGAATTTTCCTGTGGCCGGATCGAAGAGTTCCGCGGAGCGATACACGTTTTGCGAAGGGTAGTGGCCCGAGCCTCCTCCGGCAATCAAGACCTTGCCGTTCTTCAGAGCCGTCGCCGTGTGTGCTCCGCGTGGCTCGGCCATGCTGCCGGTCAGAGTGAATGTCCCGGTGTCCGGATCGTAAAGTTCGGCGCTTGCCAGTGCATCTTCCTGTCGATCCTCGCCACCCGCGATGAGCACGCGGCCGTCTGGCAGAAGAGTCGCCGTATTTCCCGCCCGCTCGACGATGAGATTTCCCGTAGGTGCAAACGTATTCGTGGATGGATCGTAGAGTTCCGCAGATCGGCGAAGCGCGTAGCGGCCTGTCCAACCGCCCACGATGAGCACTTTTCCATTTTTCAAGAGTGTGGCCGTGTGGCCGGAGCGTCCTATCGACATGCTGCCGGCCTGCTCAAAAGTTCCGCTGTGGGAATCAAACAATTCGGTGGAGGAATAAGGATTGGACTCCCCGCCGCTTCCTGAGAATCCGCCGGCGATCAGCACTTTGCCGGAGGGAAGAAGTGTGGCGCTCTGGCTGGCTCGGGCGATACGCATGGCCGCGATTTCCATGACCGAGCCGGGGCCCGACGGCCAGGGAGCACCGGACCGCGAAAAAGCAAGCACAGGCACAAGGATTAATCCGAGTGAAAAAAAGTATTTGGTTCTTATGCGGCGAAAGTTCATGGAATTCCTCTTGGATTCGTTGTCTGGGTTGCAAGACGCTGCAAGACAGGGCGGTGTTAACAGCAGCCGTGGGCGGAAGAGGTCTAAATCGTACGAGGAACTCAGTGGGGCGTGAGAGTTTGCGAAAAACTGTTGTGCGCCGCCGTGTCGTAGAGATGCAGAAGGTCCGCCGCGCGTTTGAGCAAGTGGGAGGGAAGGTCCCCGGGCTGGTAGTCTACCCAGCCGGTGGTGAAATTGAGCGGGGTTTTCTCGCCCGCGGCACTCACTTCGATCGGTCCAAGACGATTTAATACCTGCTTGACTTCATTTACGCCGCATTCGGGAAGCAATAGCAGGAAGTCGTCGTCGCTCAGGCGCGCGGCTATGTCGGACCCGCGGCTCGCTTTTTTCAGGCGGCGGGCAAGCTCCTTCAGAGCGGCGTCTACGGCGGATTTGCCGCATCGCTTGTTCAGGTCGGCGTACTCGTCGATATGAACCGTTGCGACACTCAGCGCCGTATTCTGCCGCCGCGCTCGCGCTATTTCTTTTCCGAGATGCTGTTCGAGCGAATAGCGCGTGTGCAGGCCCGTGACCGGGTCGAGGCCGGCCGCGTCCGAGAGTTGCGGCGGAACTGTCTGCTCGTCCAAATTCTCCTCTACGGACTGTCTTCTCAGACGGCGGAAAGACCATTGCCTGTAAACCAGCCAGACGTTGAATACGAGCAGCAAACACAGTGTTGCCCAGCGCGCTTGATCGGAGCGGATTTCGTAGAAGTGATCGGTGTGACGAAAGAAAGTGCGAATCGAAGAAAGCAGAAAGGCCACACCCGAAAGCGTGGTCACGGCCAATGTCGAGAGCCAAAGCCACCACTCGCGCCGCGAGATTTGCTCGGGGTTCGAATCTTCAGATTGGACGCGGAAATGGCCGGAGCCCGCGAGGGGCGATGGTTTTAGCTTACCAGTGCGAATTCCCAGGATGGATTCCATATTCGGGTCTGGCCGCCGGACAGCAATTACTTTAGGCGGTCGGCGCGAAGGGAGGCAACAGTGAAATCGTACAGGCTCATGCAATCCAAGAACCTGACCGTACGGACAGGTGCCGCCGCCGGCGCACTCGGCTTCACGAGTAATGTCGCGGACTCGCGCAATGCCCTGCGGTGCGGCCCTCTGGCGGTCTTTTACAACACAGTGCCATGAGGCATTGTGACTGCGGGAGATTTGGCCGCTGGAAGAGGCGCGTGTTCCAGCACCCGGCGCGCATAAAATGCGACGTTCCTGACGCCCGCGGCATAGGCGGGATTGGGGTTGCGCGCGCCGCCATTATACGCGCCGATTGCCTGGTCCACGTCGCCGCCAAATCGGTCCAACAAATCGCTGAGTACTAGACCTGCGTAGGTAGTGAGGAGTTCGCTGTCGACGGAATTCACGTCGAGTGTCCGCGGAGGACGAAGTCGTGGCGGCAGCTGGTCGTAGTGGCGTTTGTCTTTCAAATACAATTTATGCGCCGCGCGCAGTGTTTCGCGCGAAATCTGCCACGTCCCGATCGAATAGTCGCTCACCAGCACGCGGTTGCGTCCGCGCTCCAGAACGATGTCTCCTCGTTCAGCCCGCTTTTTCCACACGGCGTGAGTCAGGTCTCCGTTCACATCCATGTAGTTGTTTTCCATCGCGCCTACGCCGAGGAAATAGTCGAGAGGAAGAGAATAAAAGTGCGCGACGTCGAGAATGTCGGATGCGAGCCGGAGCGCCTGATGATGCGTCAGCGGGCGTGGTGCGCCGCTGCTTTGGCCGACGACGCGCCAGTCGGTTTGCGATTTAAAAACCAGGAAATCCGCCAGCGCGGGAAGAAGCTGGAACGACGGAAGATTTTCGAGTTTTTGTTGCGTGGAAACGCTGTATGCGTTCTCGAACATTCGGCTTTGCTTTTCGGCGAGAGCCAAATCCTGTTGCGTCCACGCGGCGAGTTCGTAATTTGCGATGAGGCCGCGCGATTTCATTTGATTGAGGCGGGGAATCGCGGTGAGTTGATTGTTTTCGACCAGCAGGAAGATTTTGTAAGTCGTGCGGTTGCCGCTGTGACCTGCGGTCAGAAGGATTCTCGAAGCGTCGTCCGGATTGCGGCCGCGCAGATATTCGAAGCGGAGAAAGGCTTCGAGCTGATCGTCGAACGAAGCAATTTCCGCGCAAGCAACGTCGTTTGAAATAGGCAGGACGAGGCGATGATCGTGGATTCTTGGACGTGGAGTTCGCAGGGCGATCGACGAGCGCAAATGCCGTGGGTAAAGCCGGTCGGCTGTCCAGGAAGATAGCGCAAGTGCAAGGAGTGCAATTACCGCGGTAGAGCGCCGGGAGAAACGAATCCTCTTGCTGGGGCGGCACGAGTTGCGCGTGAGCTTTTTGGCTGACATGGTTGCAGCCCTCGTAGCGTTCGATGGTGGTGCATACTCGAACCGGAGAGATGCAAGCTGGCTGCCGGGAAAATTTGGCGCGGCGATCCATGCAACATATTGAAAAAACACTATTTACGGAGCCTGCGCCTGATCCCCAAGCGCCCGTTGTGGCTGCCTCGCGTGTCTGCGCGTCCAGAAACCCACAGGACTCGGCAGCTTCTCGACCTGTACTGAGATTCGCAGCTCCCGTTCAGCTCGAATAATCCTTCGCCGCGCCTACTCAAACCGTAGCGCTACGAGCGGATCGATGCGGGTCGCCCGGCGCGCCGGTACGTAGCAGGCCAGAAGTGCGACCGCCAGCAATACAACGGCGATGACGATATACGTGAGCGGGTCGGAAGGGCTGACGCCGTAAAGCAACGACGACGCAAAACTGGTAATTGGCAGCGCGATCGCAACGCCGGCGAGAACGCCGACACCTGCAAGGAGCATGCCCTGCCGAAGAACGAGCTTCAGCACCTGCCGCGATTGTGCGCCGAGAGCCATGCGGATGCCGATTTCGCTCGTCCGTTGGGTCACCGAATAAGACAAGACTCCGTAAATTCCGACGGATGCCAGGACCAGCGCGAGCACGCCGAACAAGCCTAGAAGCGCTGCCCCCATGCGCGAGGCCCAAAGGCCCTGCGCGAGAAGCTGTCCAACGGTCTGCCCGTTAGTCAGGGCGAGGTTGCGATCGATCTGATTGACCTGCGCGCGGACTGCGCCCATCAGCGCTTCCGGATTTCCCGTGGTCCGCACGAGAAGACTGGCCACCGGACTGTATTGCTGGCGCAAGGGAAAATAGGCGACCGGCTGAGGATCTTCTCCAACAGCGCCGATAATAGTGGTGCCAACAACTCCGATGACTTCGTACTGATGAGGATCGACGACGATTGTGAAGCGCTTACCGAGGGGATCCTGACCCGGCCAAACCAGGTCAGCCATGGCTTTATTTATGACGGCTACCTGTTTGGTATTCTCGCGGTCGAAATCAGTGAAATCACGGCCGCTGAGCGCGGGAATGTGGAGCGCCGAGAAATAGCCCGGCATAACGTCATCCAGGACAACCAGTGTCCCGCGGTTATTGGGATCGGCCTGCTCGCCTTCCCGAAACATGGTTCCCGAAATGCCCCCGTTGCCGCCGCCGAGAACTCCGTTGGCAGATAAAGTCGCGTCCGCAACGCCCAGCACGGTTTTGACGCGTTCGAGAACTTCGCGGAAGAATTGCTGCCCGTGTTCGGGTTCATAGCGAAGGGCGCCGAGATCGAAGTTGTACTCGAAAAGATCTGTCGCCTCGAAGCCGATATTGATTTCCTGGGCTTTCTGCATGCTGCGCAGGAAAAGACCCGCGCCGATAAGAGCAACCAGGGCCAGCGCAATTTCCGAAACCACCAGCAGGCTGCGCATGCGGTTGTGAGCCCAACCCATCGTTCCGCCGCGCCCGCCCGCTTTCAGAACTTCGTTGAGATCCGTGTTGGAGGCCTTCAGCGCGGGGATGATGCCGAACACCAAACCTGTGAGCACCGAGATCGCGAGCGTAAAAAAGAGCACTCGAGAATCGAAGGAAAGGTCGATTGAACCGTCAGGCAGAAATGGCGGGCGGAACGACCACAATAGTTTGCGGCCCCAGAACGCAATAAGAAGGCCGCCCAAGCCTCCGAGCAGCGCCAGCAGAGTACTTTCCGTCAGCAGTTGGCGGACCAGGCGAGAACGCCCGGCGCCCAGAGCAGCGCGAAGCGTCAGCTCCTTTTCCCGCTTCGCGGCTTGCGCAAGCAACAGGTTAGCGAGGTTCACGCACGCGATGAGCAGCACCAGTCCAACGACTCCCATCAATACGCCTCCCGCGAGGGAGAATTGCTTTCGCTGGTTGATGCCCAGTGCGGATTGATTCAGCGGATAAAGCTCGCACGTGCGGCCGGGATTGTCGCGCGGATATTCCTTTTCGAGAGAGGATGCAACGGTCTTCATGGCCGCGCGCGCTTGCTCGACGCTCAGCCCCGGCTTTAGCCGCCCGACGATCGAAATCCAGCGCATGCGGCGGTGATTCTCCAGCTCCTTGAGCTGGCCCGTCAGCACGTAATCGCGCATGCTCATTGGAACCCAGAGCACCTCCGGCGGTGCCAGCGAAACGATCCCTTTGAAATTGGGCGGCGCGATCCCAATCACCGTGTACGAATTTGCGTTCAAGTTGATGGTCTGGCCGACAACTCCGGCGTTGCCGCCAAAACGCCGCGTCCACAGCGCGTAACTTAAGACCACGACAGGATCGGCGCCGACTTTCTTGCCTTCATCCGGAAAGAAAAAGCGCCCGCGATACGCCTTCACTCCAAGAACGTCGAAAAAGTTGGGGCTCACAAGAGAGCCCAGCAACTGCTGCGGCACCGCCTGCCCGCCCCAGTTTAGAGGAAGGGGAAACGTCGCCGCGGCAAGGCCGGTGAACACGGTGTTCTGATCGCGATAGTCCTCGTAATTGGGAAGGGAAGTCGGCGTGAGCTGGAAGTTGGGGTTGGCGTCCACAGTCTTCGTGTCGCGCGTGAACATCTCCACGAGTTGTGAGGGCTCCTGCACCGGCAGCGGGTGGAGAAAGACCGCGTTGATGATCGTGAAAATGGCCGTGTTTGCGCCGATTCCCAGAGCAAGCGAGAGAATGGCGACCCCCGTGAAGCCCGGGCTTTTCTTCAGCATGCGCACGCCGCTGCGCAGATCCTGGGTTAGGTTTCCGGCCATTGAGCACCTCCCGGGCGCACTCGCCCGTTCATCGGCTTGTCGAGCTGACAACTATACTGACGCGCGAACTTTCTGCCTGTTTCTCAATTCTCACGCCATCATACGCCATCCTTCCCTCGCTCGCGCCTTTCGTGAGCGAGGAAATCTCTCCTCTCTGATTCGTTCCCTGTTCATGCGCAATCGTGCCGGCAACTTCCGCGTCGGACGCCTCATGGAATTTCTCACTGCCCTCTGCCACAACGTCCAAACCACCGTCCGCCCCTCCCGCAAACCAAACGGCGCCCACTCCGTCTGGACATTTCTAGGAGATCCGACCTGTCGAACTAACCGAGGGCACGTTGTCTAACGCGGGCTCGCTGCGGGAGAAAGCATCTCTGTTACGACGTTGGAAAAGCCAAGCGAATTAACTACCGGGCCATTTAGAAAGACCGCGCGCGGAAGCTGCGCATCCCAGTGGGCATCTCGATCGTAGACCGCGACTTCATCCCACTCGACTCCCCTGCTCGTGCAGCAGTTCGGCCGTGGCTGGCCTACGTCACTTTCCAGCTTGCGCCTCAGTTCTCCAGCGAACAGGTGGTCCTTGTCCCAGTACTGCGCAACCCGCGAGTCGGACAGACGAGACAACACAAGCGTTCCCGGACTGGAAAAATCCGTTGGCAGTATTGGTTCCCACACCGCAAACACGCGGATGTCCGGATCGGAGTTTCGCTTCAGAATACCCTCCACTGCGGAAGACCCCCGCAGGCAGACGGGTCATGTGGGAGAAAGCAGCAACACAATTCGCACTTTCCCGCGCGCCGCATCGAATGCCGCCCGCAGTTCATCGAAGTTTCCCGCCGTCAACTTCATCAGTGCTGGCTGTCCCGCCGGAACGGTGGACCCGCCGAAGTAGCGCCAGCCGAGTGCGACCAGCACAGCGACTACCAACCCGGCCAGAACGCTCAGCCAAGTCTTCATCGTTTCCCGCCGATCGAAATGTCCGCAAGAACGCTCGCGATAGCTTGCGGAAAGAGAAGGAGAAGGACCACAACCAGAGTCGCCAGTCCCAGCAACGCGATGGCTGTCTTGCTTTGGCGCGCCCGGCAGCGCATCCCCCGGTAAACCTGAAAAAATCCTGCTCCAAGCAGGAGTATGGCGAGTCCCAAGAGCCACGGTCGGGCTCCGGTCAGGAACACCGCCGCTCCCGCCAGTCCCGCTGCACCCAGGAACGGCAGCGGCAGACAGCAACTCAGCGCGAGCAGCGAAGCAAGGATCGCTCCCAGTGAAGTGCCGCTCGTCTTCCAGCTGGCCATTAGCCCTCCAGTCCCCGCGCTTTTGCAATTGCGGTTCGTAGGCTCCGCAGAGACGGCACGCCTCCGCCATCCGCATACAACCGGCACATCAGCCCAAACACAACGGACTTCTCGCTCTGTGGTTCCACGTCACGCCCGTCTACGCGAATCGTCGGCGACCCGGGAAAACTCAGCGATTGCGCCATCGCCCCGTCTCTTACCATCACTTCCTGGACGTACTCTTGAAACTCTTCCGCGGACAATATCTCGCGCAGCCGCTCCAGCGCGGCGCTATGATTTGGACAATCGGTCACATACAGCACTTCGATCTTCACGCCGCTCCCTCGCCCCCCGCGTCTCCGATGACGGTTAGCACCGGGCAATGGCCGTCCTTACGCCCGTGTGGCCGCTTCAGTTCGGCGTTACACCTTCTTAGCGCGCTCTTCAGTTCGTCTTCCAGCTTCCCGAGCGCCATCCGCTTCGCGTGAATGTCCTTCAACTTATGTCCAAGCCTCTTCCGCACTTCGGAGCACGCCCGCAGGTCATTGGTTCTCAGCGATAGAAATTCCCGAATCTCATGCAGTGAAAATCCCAGCGTTTGCAAACTACGGATAAATTGCAGCGTGGAAAGATCGCCCCCGGAGTACAAACGGAATCCGCCTTCGCTGCGCCGCGGCGGTGCCAGCAGCCCGTTCCGCTCGTAGAACCGTATCGCGTCCACGCTCACTCCCGTCTGCTTGGCCATCTCGCCGATTTGCATCGATCCTTCTTGCCTGTCACGCACCTTCACCTCCCAACCTACACCCTGGAGTATAGTCCAGAGTCAAGCCCTATTCGTCCCTCCCTTAATTCGCCCCACACCCCCTTCTTCTCCGGCAACCTATCCATCCGACGCCGCCCCACACCGTCATTTGCGCCTCTTGCATCCCGGGCACTTCTCCGGGTTCGAACGGAGCGGGCCGACGCTTTTTTTTGGTGTCTCCTTTGCCCGTCATTTCGAACGAAGTGAGAAATCTCTCTTCGCTCTTCATCGGCCCGCGCAAAGAGACCTCCGCCCCATCGCTCACGCCTCCACCCGCGCTGTCATCCCGACCGGAGCGTCAGCGCTTTTGCTGACGCGCAGTGGAGGGACCTCTCTTCTTCCCCTTCGCCCCATCCCCCGTCCACCCCACCGTCATTTCCAACGAAGCAAGCCGACGCCTTTCTCTTCCATTTCACTCCTGTGAAATGGTCGGCTTGCGAAGAGATGAAATCTCTCTTCGTCTTTTTGGCGCGTGGCCCGGAAGACCCGCCCGTGAATCTGACAAGCTCCCGTCGATCCAAGGAGCTTCGCCTAATCACAAATCAAGAACTACACGGAGGGTGCCCAGGTTCAGGTCTTCGAACCTGGGTCTCCTCGCTTCTGCCTCTCCAGACACTGTCGGGTTCTATTGTTCCCCCCGCCTCAGCTTGACATGCGTTACGTTACGCGTTACGCTGTGGCCGTGATCCTCTCGATTCGCCACAAAGGGCTGAAGCGGCTCTATGAGGACGACGATTCCCGGGGCGTGCACGGAGATCATTTGGATAAGCTACGCGACATTCTAGCCCGTCTCGACGCTGCGGCTTCTCCTGCGGATATGAACCTGCCCGGCTTTAGGCTGCATCCTTTGAAGGGCGAATGGCGAGGCTTCTGGGCTGTTACGGTTCGTGCCAACTGGCGGGTGATCTTTCGCTTTGTCGGCCCTCATGCCTCAGACGTGAATTATCTCGACTATCATTGAAGAGGAGCCTTGCTTATGTCTATGAAGAATCCACCCCACCCCGGCGGCACCGTTCTGCGGCAGTGCATCGAGCCTCTCGATTTGACCATCACCGATGCCGCTGCCGCTCTCGGCGTCACCCGCACCACTTTGTCGGAGCTCGTCAACGGAAAGCGTGGCATCTCTCCGGAAATGGCTGTCAGGCTCTCGAAAGTCTTCGGCGCCAGCGCCGAAAGCTGGCTCACCCAGCAGGCCCTTTATGACCTCTCCCAGGTCGAAACGTCCGCCATCAAACTCAAAAAACTCCAGATTGCCTAAGCCCCGTTTTCTCCGACCAGCGGCGCTGTTGGAGCGCAAGTGACCATTACAGGGTCAGGCTTCGGCAGTGCGCGGGGTTCTGGCCAAGTTTTGATTGGAACAGCTCCGGGGCAAGTCACCAGTTGGACCGACACTCAGGTCGTGGCAACCATCTCATCCGGTTCCAACTCCGGCGCAGCTCAAGTGTTGCAAAACGGTGTCTGGAGCAACTCCGTTGCTTTCGACGTTACAGGTGCGGCTCCGCACATCGTCAGAGCGGCTGGCCCGGACGTAAGCCGGAACAAAAAATTGGGTGCCCCGTTCGCCGGTTTTGCGCGCGGGGATTTTGACTCTCCCGTATAGAATGTCAGTACCGTGATTTTAATCCTTCGCAAACTCCTCGCTGCATTCTCGTCTTTCCTGATTTTCAGTCCATCCTGCCTTTGTGCCAACGACCGCTTCACCGCTGGCGACACCGTAGCCTGTCCTGAGCGGAGTCGAAGGGACGCGGAAGGAAACACGGTCAGCTCCGGCGGCGTCGCCGCGGTCGACGACTTCGAGAACCACCTCATCCAAAAGGGCGGAGTGACCCTCGTCGGAGCCTGCCCTGAGCGCAGCCGAAGGGACGGCGATGGCAACCGCGTCAGCAAGACGGCGGCTGGCGTGACCACCACTTACCTGATGGACACGCTGAACCCCACCGGCTACGCGCAAGTGGTCAACGAGTCCTTCAGCGGCGGCACCGCCGGCAATCGCGAGCAGAACCACGCCTACGTCTACGGTCTGGAGCTGATCAGCCAGGTGCGCAGCTACCAGGCCAGCTTCAACAATCTGACGCAGCGAATCTACTACGTCGCAGCTTGTCCTGAGCGCAGTCGAAGGAACGGCCACGGCAGCGTGCGCGCGCTGACCGATCCCACCGGCGCGGTGACGGACACCTACGACTACGACGCTTTCGGCAACCTCATCCACTCCACCGGCACCACCCTCAACAACTACCTCTTCGCCGGTGAACAGTTCGACCCGGACCTGAACCTCTACTACAACCGCGCGCGATACCTCAACGCGAGTACTGGCAGATTCTGGACGGTGGATTCGGACGAGGGCGACCTGGAATCTCCGACGTCTCTCCATAAATACAATTACGGATGGAATGATCCCGTAAATCACATCGATCGGACAGGGCACGGTATTGAGGATGTCCTCACAGCCGCATATATCGCCCTTACTAATTTCGCGGCCTCATACCCGGTCTTTACCACAACTCTGGCTTACGTGACCGCTGGCTTAAACATTTATTTATTCACTACCAATGAAGATTACCGTGCAGCTTACGTCGCACTTGGTCCCGGAGCTGCAGTAGAAACTTTAGCCGCCGATGTTAGGCTGATAACCACAACTCCGGCAGCACTTTTCAGAAATCTCAAAGCCGTGGGGGTTGCAGCTGATGGGCTAGCCCAGCTGGCAGCCCTTAGGAGTGACCTCGGTCTGCAACGCGCAGTCGAAGGACAAAGTCCAACCTTGGCGAAGTTGCAGATCGCTGATACGAACTTCTTTGGTATTAGCGCGCACGGGCAAGACGTAACCTTAACCGTCAACCCGATAAGCGCGACACATGCCGAAGCGGACGTTTTCCAACAGGCGTCGCTCGCCAAAGTTAAGGCCGACGAAGCGACCCTCTACGTAGATCACGAATTGTGCTTGGCTTGCGGGCGTAACGGTGCTGTACAAAGCATGGCGCGACAAATCGGACTGAAGCGACTAATCGTAGTCACGCCTAATGGCAGTGTAGTATGGGATCTGTTGGAGCCATAACACATGCAACTGCCGAGTAACAGAACTTGCGCTATGAAGTACCTGTGTGGTCCCGACGACACTGATCCGCACGAGTTAGCTAATCCGCGCTGGGCCGATATCGAACAGGCCATTCGGCAACTGAACGGCGACGACCGAACTCTAATTTCATTCGGAAATGGCACTCCGGCACCTCACATGGCGATCGGCGGAGGTCGCGATGGCAAATACATTGTGTACGCGACGCATGACAACATCACCTTTTACACGATGGTCGGTACCGACAGAGGTGAGGGTAAGGTGGTCTTAGTTGCCGGCGGGCAACCAGGTGACTACCTAATTCGAAATTGCGTTACGCTTGAACAGGCTTTGCGCGCTGCTCAAGCATTTGCCAAGGAATGTAGGGTCGATAATAGTTTTGAGTGGGATACCCGTTGAGTCTGGAAACTGGGCTGATTGGATGAAGGCGTCGGCTCCTAGCTCCGAGTAAACTTGGTTGCGCAAAACGACCAGGGCTCGGAAGAAAGGAGCCGAGCGATGCTTATTATAGGATGTGATTTTCATACACGCTATCAGCAGTAACCGTCCGAAGTTGGCCGTCTTGACGGTGGATTACGTTAACGAAGCAAATTCTGAGGTGGTGGCGAGGTGCCAGGGCAGGAGTTCGTCGATGCGGTTGACGGGGTGATCGGCGATGCGGGTGAGCACGTCGCGCAGGTATGCTTCAGGATCGATGTCGTTCAGCTTCGCGGTGCCGATCAAGCTGTAGATTGCGGCAGCGCGTTCGCCGCCGGCATCCGATCCCGAGAACAAGTAGTTCTTGCGGCCCAGGGCCACCACGCGCAGTGCTCGTTCCGCGGCGTTGTTGTCGATTTCGATGCTGCCATCGTCCAGGTAGCGCAGCAGCGATTCCCAGCGGCCCGGCGGCGGGTGGGCGGGTGGCAGCCCCTAACTGACTGACGTGGATCGGGTGGCGCATCCTTCACGATTTTTGTGAAGGGTGCGGGTTTTGACTTTTCCGGTCAACCTCAAAAAAGAGGAATAACCGATGTGGCCAACACCGACCAGACCTTCTACCTGCTCAAAAAGCATTTCGTAGGATTGGAGACCGGTCAGGTTCGGCCACTGAAGCACCTTCGGGAGGAAAAGGGCAAGCTCAAGTAGTAGGCGTCAGTCAACTTTTGCACCAACGTTTTAGAAGTGTGGAACGCCGTCATAGGCCTGCGCATGGAATTCTTTCCCACTGAAAAGAGAAATCTCGGTATTCTGCTTCATTCTTTGTCAACTTGAATTCTGACGAGATTATCACGAGCAGTCTTGGAGCGTGCGGATAAGCTACGTCAGAACGAGAAGAAGCCCGGAACGAGGCGCGTCTTTCTGGCCGGGGGCCACCCTGGTGGACGCGAGTCCATCGTTAGGCTGATTGGGCGCCTTGCTCCCGCGAGCAATCGCGGCGTCTGAAGAAAGAATCAAGGTCGGAAGTTCGTGACCGAATAGATGGTTGGTGGAACCAGATTCCACCGCAAGATTCACGAAGTGAGCCTTGGTCGGATGCAGGAAAAAGAAAGAGAAAAGATCCTTCTAGGTGAAAAAAAGACGAGCCTTCAAAGCTCGTAAACTATTTGTGTCTCTTGACAGCGCCGACGCCTTCATAGAGCGCGGATCAGATCGGCTCGATCGCGCCCGGCCTGTAGGCGGACTCTTTCTTCGCCGCAGGGCTTCCTAAGCCTCCGACGTGCGTGTTTCCGAGCCAGGCGCCCCCGCGGAGGCAGCACAGTAACGAATAGGGAGCGCGTGGAACTTCCCACGGTCATTCTCGCTGGTCCAAAGTGCTAGCATGGGTGCCAAGGTCCCCCAAGTGTCCGCGAACGCGGCGCTCCCGCCTGCACGATCATCTGCGAGAAGAATATGACCGCTTCGCCGGACATACGCGTCCTTGTGGTAGACGATTCACCGGTTTCCCGCAAGCTCTTGGAGCACGCTTTGGCCGAGGCTCCTTACACCCTCGTCTTTGCCAAGGACGGGTCGGACGCGCTACGCCATTTTGATGAACATCCTCCCGATCTAGTCGTCGCCGATTGGGAATTGCCAGATATTCCCGGGCCAGAGTTGTGCCGCATTGTGCGAACCAAGTTTGCGAGCGCCTACACCTACCTGATGCTGCTCACCAGTAACACCGACAAAAGGAGCATTGCCGAAGGACTGGCTGCCGGTGCGGACGATTACCTGACCAAGCCATTCGATGCCGAAGAACTCCGCGCCCGCGCGGGCGTGGGGCGAAGGGTCATCGAAATGCAGCGGGAAATCGAAGCCAAAACGAAGGCGCTGGCTCGGGAAGCGCGTACCGATCCGCTGACGGGATTGCCGAATCGCCGCGCCGTCGAGGAATGGTCGGTGAAGCAGATCTCCGGAGCGGTTCGTCACGGCTATCCCATTTGGGTGGTGCTCGCGGACCTGCATTCCTACAAGCCTGCCACCGACTTATGGGGCCACGGCGCAGGAGATTCCATGCTCCAGGCGTTTGCCGAGATTCTGAAGAAGAACACACGGGTTTCCGATATATGCGGTCATATGGGCGGCGACCAGTTCATTTTTATCATTTCGCACGTCACCAGGGAGGACATGACCCTGGTGATTGGCCGACTCCGCGAAAAAATCGCGAACCACGATTTTTCCTTCAATGGAACCGCCCTTCCCATGCTGGCCAATTTCGGCCTAGCCGGCTCTGAAGGAGGTGAGCGGCTCGAACTGCGCACGATGTTGCAACAGGCGGATGCCGCGTTGCTCGAATCCAAGCGCGCCGCCCAAACTCCGACGATTGAAGTAACGGTCAAGCAGTGAAATGAGCAAGGCGTATCTCTCCGAAGTGCCCGGGCGAATTGTCAGGGCTGCTGGCTGATTAGCAGTTTGTTGAAAAAGGCGTTTGAACCTGGTGCTCAACAACCTGCTAATCGGGAGCTACGCTGTCTAGGGCGTCGATTGAATCGCTTCGAATCACAAATCGTATTTCTTTTTCGCTTCACTCAGAGACATGGACGAACGGAGGGCTGTCGCAATATCTCGGAATTCTTGTCGGTAGTGTTCTAGTTGATAGCGGCCGGGCTCCACGTGAAAGCCGAAGATGTTGCGTGAATGGAACTCTCCGGAGTAGTGCACCACATCATCGTAGATGTACTCCAGCAGCTCATTATCCAAATTCGCTTGCACCAATTCGTGGCATCTCTCCCACAGTTCAGGATTCCACACCGTCTGATCTGCGAGGTGCTCCAGACACTCAGCAGCTTTCCTTCTGGTCGCGTCGTCCATAGGACACATTATGTTATGCGTCTGAGGGCACTTGAAGTCGTTTGCTCGACTCGTCATTAACGCGGAAACCGTACAATTGAAGTTCCACTTCGCACGTCCGAGACCGCGGCTAACGGCTTTGTGAAAAACCCATTTCTTTTGCAACTTTAATTGAAAAAACTCGTCTGAAGTAAAGAGGGTCAAGGAGGCGAGCGAATGCGTGGAGACGATAACCAGCAGGCGGGTGGGACACCCTAAACTTGCCGAATCGATTTTGAATTTATCTTTTCTTGTCGGCGTGCCCCACCTTTTCGAGTTTAGTTTTTGAAAAGATGGGTCTTTGTTCCCATCGGCTCCCGCGGCCCACGCTCCCCGACTCTGCTCCGCTTTTGACCGCGAGCCATCAACTGTCCGCTCGCGTTCCTGCCGGATCCGAGTCTGCCCACTATCCACTACTCACTACTGACTTCCCATTCCGTCTCATCAAACCACAAGATTCTCTGTTTACCCTGCTTGCCCTGAGTATCGAAGGGAGCTTCGAAGGGCCATCCCTTTTCAACTCAGCGCCTTGCGAAGCCGTCCTTCGAACCAGCCCTCTTCATTCGAATAACCATTACGTACACACAAAAAGACTATTGACATATAGTAACTTTCATGCTACCATGTAACATGATCCGAAGCCGCCAACCCCGCCCAGCCCCTCACCGCGAAACCTCACGCTGTCGCCCTTCTCCTACACTTATCTGCCTATCCTCTGCCTCTCGCCACTCCCCACTTCCCCAAACTCGACACACCCGTCACAACTCGACACGCCGGTACCGTCGCAACTCCTCTGCTATCAATCGCATCCGCACGCTTTCCGCCACACATGGGGGTGTGCCTCCGTGTTCACTTACGACTTTGAACTTTCCACTCCGTACCGCTCTTTTCGCAAGAGTCCACATCAATATCATTCCAAATGCTTTAGCTTTCCTTTGTTTTCATACTCTTACGCACTCTTTTGCCACGCGCAAAACACTAACTCCCGTATTCTCAATCATCCCCGCACTCTTTGCGCAAAACACCCGGGGTGGCGGGTGGCTGCGCTCGGCTCCTTCAAGCCACAAAGGGCTACATTTGTCGAACGTTATTCGGAGGGGGCGAGCGGCAGGAAGTACTGCGTGCCTTTGACGGGATCCTGCAGTCGCCTTAGGAGGAGCTGGAGGTCCTCGCTGCGTTCGACAAAGTCGATGTCGGAGGTGTTGATGACCAGCAGATCGGAGGCGGCGTAACGGAAAAAGAAGTGTTCGTAGGCGTGCGCGACTTCTTCGATATATTCCGGCGAGATTTGGGATTCGTCTCGTGAAGCTTTTTTGGCGATGCGCGCGCCAAGGATTTCGGGCTTCGCTTGCAGGTAGACGACGAGATCGGGCGCGGGAATATCGGCTGCGAGGGATTCGTAGTAACGGTCGTAAAGTTTCAGCTCTTCGTCATCGAGATTGAGATTGGCGAAGATGCGGTCCTTCTCAAGTAGGAAATCGGAGAGCACCGGACCGGGAGCTTCCACCGCGAGCGCCTCGCGGATTCGTTTCTGGCGCTCGATGAGGAAATACATCTGGGCGCGAAAGGCCGCCCCGGCCTTTTCCTTGTAAAAATCGGCAAGGAAGGGATTGTCCTCGCAGTCGTAAATGCGGCGTGCGTGGAGTCGCTCGGCGAGGATTTTCGCGAGCGTGGTTTTACCGACGCGCAGCGGGCCTTCAATAACGATGAAGCGCGGAGATTGCGGCCCGCGCTCCGGATGAGGAGCGCGCTTGGCCCCCGTGGATTCGTTGGCCGGCATCGGTTAAAAGGTCCCCGGAGGAATCGGGGTCAATGGTCGGGATTATAACAGAGTCGTTCCCGGAGCAAGCCCCGCGACGCAAGGGATTGCGCCGCGGGAAATCAGGTCAACACCTGCACCGTGCGATGAATCGCTACTCCCTAGTCCGATCCTGCCCCGGCAAGTCGGTGCCGAAAACATGAAAAGTAGTTCACATTGCGGGCTAGTACGGGAGTCCCGAAAGGAGCAAACGGAGGGTCCAGAGGAGGGTACTAATAAGAATGTGACCAACGGGCCAGTGCGGCCTGACCTTTAGTACAGTATATTCTCCGTAGTTGAAAGTGGGGACTGATGTGCAGGGCTTTCAACTACTGAGGTGAAACATGCTGCTGGCCACCATCCTCTTATTGAGCCCGTTTCCGCAAAGCGGGGATGTAGCAAAGACAGTCCAGGAGCGCCCCGCAGGCGTTACCGTGGAAGCGACGAAGGATTCCTCCACCGCGAAGGCGCTGCCGTCCACGCCGGAACCGAAGATCAAGACTGACGTCGAAATCGCGGAAGCATCGATTCCCGCGCCCGTGAATGCGGCGCCCGCGGCGGCATCCATCGAGCCAGGGAGTTCGCCCCTGGCCATTAGGCCAGTCAAGCCCGCGTTCAACCGCAAATACGACAATAGGCGGCAAAAGAAGGTGTGGTATGCGCTGACGGCCGCGTCGTCCGGCGCTGCGGCGTTTGACGCGTGGTCCACGCGGCGCGCGATTTCCGGCGGCTACGGCACGGAATCCAATCCGCTGCTGGCGCCCTTCTCGCATTCCGGCGCGCTCTACGCAGCGACGCAGGTCAGCCCGGCGCTGATGGATTTCATCGGGCGGCGAATGATGACCAGCGAGCACAGATTGATTCGCCGGATGTGGTGGCTGCCTCAGGCGGCGGGAACGGGAATGTCGCTGTTTGCCGGCGTGCACAACATGGGCGTCGTGCCTTCTCACTGACGACTTAAAATCAGATAGAGATTCAAAAGCGTCCCAGCGAAAATTTTCACCGGGACGCTTTTATTTTGCTCAAGCGTTGAAACACGAAGTGGCCGCCGCGCTGAATTGTGCCCGCGATCTGATTCCTCTATTTGCCGACAACCAAAATAGCGAAGGAGCCCGGCTTCATCTTGCCGCGGCGTTCACCCGGCGCTGGAGGATCGAATTCGGCGGAAGAGAGAAAGATGTTGTGAGTTTTCAGGTCGAGTCCCATCGTGCGCGCGGAACGCTTGGTGGGAACGTTTTCCACGACGCTGAATTTATCCGGCGAATCTTCGTGAATGACAGTGAGATTGCCGTCGCCGCAGGAAGCAAATGCGTAGCCCGTCGCTGGATCGAAGCCCGCGGCATCCGGTCCTTCACAAATGGCGGGAGTCGCGACCACTTTGCCGGTGTCCGCGTTCACCACGGCCATCACTTTCTCGTCGCAGACGGCGAAGAGCCGGCGATTCTTGTGGTCCATCGCGAGGCCCGAAGGCGATTTGCATGGGGCCAGCGGCCAGCGGTGCGTTTCCGTGACTTTCTGCGCGTCGAATTCCACCAGCTCAGACTTGTCTTCGATGTTCACGAAGATGCTGCCCTTGCCATCGGCTTGCGCGAATTCGGGTTTGCCGCCGAGAACGAGCGTGCCCGCGACAGTGCCGTCCGCACCGTTGATAGCGGTGGTGTTCTGGCCGCGGCCGTTGAGCGTGAAGACGCGCTTGGTTACGGAGTCGTAGACGATGGCGTCAGGATTGGCGTCGGTCTTTACCGTGCCCAGCGTCTTCAGAGACTTAATGTCAAAGATTACGGCAGTGTTGGCGCGGCCCGCACTGACGAAGCCGCGGCCAAGATCGGGAGCGAGAGCGATGCCGTGAACGCCCGCAGTGTCTGGAATATCGCCTTCGATAGCGTACGTATCGGCATTCATCACGACAACATGAGAGCCATGTGAAATGTAAACGCGGCGCGCTTCGGAATCGACCGCGAGATAATCCCAGCCTTCATCTCCGGGAACCGGAACTGATTTGATGAGGTGATAGCCAGAAGGGCTGGGGGCCGGCGCCGCGGCGCGCGTGTACAAGCCGGCGCAGAGAATCATCGCGACGGAGAGAGAGCCGAGGATGGTGAGAGCTGCAAAACGATTACGCATTGTGTTTCACTCCTGGACTACAGGGCCCTTGCTTGAGATTGGGCGCAGCTACCTATACAGCCATTTACCTAAACCCAAGATAAATGCCACGAACCAGAAGACGCGATTTTCACTTCAGACTCGCAGCAAGCATCCTCAGTTAGGCGCCTTATGTTGCTGGAACCAGCCGGCGACATAGAGCATTTTGGCGATGTGATGGCTGGGGCGGCGGCTGATGCCGTGCGGCTCTTCAGGGACGCGCACCAGGACGGCGTCAATATTGAGCAATTTCAACGCTTCATAAAACTGTTCGGCTTCGGAAATGGGCGTGCGGAAATCCGCTTCGCCGGTCATCACCACTGTGGGCGTTTTGACTTTTGCGACGAGATTGGTCAGAGAGCGCTGCATGTATTGCTCGGTGTTTTCCCAAGGATTGCCGGGGAACCAGTATTTAGCCGTCCACGGAATGTCGCTGGTGAGAACAAAGCTGTACCAGTTGATGACCGGATAGAGACAAGCGGCTGCGCGGAAGCGTTCCGTGTGCTCGATAGTCCAGGCGGTGAGGACGCCGCCGCCGCTGCCGCCGGCGACAAAGAGATTGTTGGTGTCAATGTAGCCGTTGGCGATCACAGCGTCCACGCCGCTGTTGAGATCGTAGAAATCGTCGCCGGGGTAGGCGTGGTGAATGAGGTTGGCGAATTCTTCACCGTAGCTCGTGCTGCCGCGCGGGTTGGTGTAGAGAACGACGTAACCCATCGAAGCCCAAACTTGTTTTTCAAAATCGAAGCGGTCGCCGTAATCGCCGAATGGCCCGCCGTGAATTTCCAGGATGAGGGGGTATTTTTTGGAGGGATCGAAATCGGGCGGCTGAACGATCCAGCCCTGGATTTTGCGCTGATCCTTGGAGGATTCATAGGAAATTTCTTCCACGTGACCGGGCTTCTTTTGGTCGAGCAATTCCTGATTGAGAGAAGTGAGGACTTTCATTGCGCCCATGTTGCTGACGGCGACATCGCCGGGAATATCGGTGCGGCCGTAGGTGAAAGCGATCAGCCCGGAGTGAGAAACGGAAAAAGAGCCGCCGCCGTAGGCGCTGAGGGAGGCGGTGACGTGATCGGCAATCTTCTTGAGAGCCCCATCCGTGGAAAGGAAGCCGAGTTTTGTATCTCCTTGATCGTTGTAATCAAAATAGACGCCGCTGCCGTCTGGCGCCCATTCGGGAATCCCGATGTCGCGATCGAGCTTGTCGGAGATGGAGTGCGAGCCGGTGCCGTCGCGCTTCATCAGATAGAGCTTGGTGGTTTGGTGGCCTTGATAGCGGTCGTCGAAACCGGTGTAGGCGATCCATTTGCCGTCGGGGGAGACCGCGGGAAAATTGTCGGGCCCTTTGCGGCTGGTGAGAGCGCGAAGCGACCCGTCGGCAACGCTGAACTCATAGACTTCGGTATCGAAATATTCGTGGTCCGATTCCGGGTGACGATTGACGGAGACAATGAGGAATTTTGCGTCAGGCGTCCAAGAGGCGCGGTTGGGACCGAACTCGTTGCCGCCGTTTGGAAAATTACCGTTGGTGATTTGCCGAGGGGCGCCCCCATCGGCAGAGACAACAAAGACTTGCATGTAACCGGGCTTCAAATAACCCGCACCGTTGAATCGGTAGACGAGACGATCATAAGCCGTCGGCGGATCCGCCCACTTGGCTCCCGCCGGCGGCGCCGGCAAATCGGCGAGGTGCGGACCTTTGCCCAAGACAAGCGACGAGAAGGAAAGCATTTTTCCGTCGGGAGACCATGCAATGGCTTCGGGTGATTGATCGAGATTCGTGATGCGAGCCGTTTGGCCGGTGTCCATCCAGCGAATGTAAAGCTGCTGCTTGCCATCGGTGTCGGAAAGATAGGCGAGGCGCGTACCATCGGGGGACCAGCGAGGGGAAGCGTCGTTGTGATTTCCGCTTGTGAGAGGGCGATGGTTGGTGCCATCGGAATTGACCAGCCAGAGATTGGAGTAGCGGCGATCGGTCGCGGAATCCGCGAAGCGGCGGACGTAGACAATATTTTTTCCGTCGGGAGAGATTTGTGGATCGGTGGGAAGTTGGAGCTGAAATTCGTCCATGACGGTCAATTTATGCGACGGCTCTTGCGCGCGCAGAACACGTGGAGCGGTCGAGGCAAGAGTGGCTAGAAGCGCAATCAAGGACAGAGGGAATTTGAATTTCATGCGTGGGGACCTCCTCGCAGCGGGGAGTTAACAATGGGACTCCCGTCGTGTCAAGGGGCGTGCAGGGGGGGCAGGCCAGGATCGTCATTTGAGATGGAGCGGAAGTTCGCGTCTATGCTTGGTATCGACCGATAACTGCTGAAAGTCTTTCGGGGAAGAGCAGATTGAAGCGATAGGCTGGTTCGTTGACACTCTCGCGGAGGGTTCGCTAGACTACTTGCTGCTCGGGCAAGAACCGTTCCTGCCTGCACGGTTCCCCGGTAGCTCAAAGGTAGAGCATTCGGCTGTTAACAGAGAACCTCAAATCCAATAACTCGTTTCTCTGGCGTCAGTTAACAGCTTCCTGGGCATCCCCATAGACACTTTTCTTGTCCCCCGGCGGGATTTCACGCCAATGACGCCGTCTCGCTGCACAAGGAATTGGTCTTGCAGGCATTTACGAAAGCGCTTACTTCCGGTGCTGGCAGACCAAACGAAACATCTCAATCTCGCTTGCTACATTACGCGACGGCCGGACGTGCAGCTGGCTTGATGTTGTGGTTCATGCGGAAAAAATTCGTGGGATCGTATTTCCTCTTGAGCGCGGCGAGCCGGTCGTAATTCGCACCGTATGCCGCGCGAGCAACCGGGTCGCCTTCGTCCGAGAGGTAATTCCCGTAAGAGCTTTCAACCAGGAAAGGTTTCATGATCTCCCAACACTCACGCGTCCAGCGGATATTGCGTTCCGATTCGGTGGCGCTCTCCCAGTTCGACCAAAGTAGTAAGTTGAATGAATATTGCCGATGCGGAAATGCCGTATCGCTAACTGGCACTCTTGTTGCGGCGCCGTGCCAATGCTCGAAAAACGGAGCAAATGTGTAGGGCGATGGCGCGCTGCCGGAAAAGCTTGCCATCGCTTCAATAGCCTCGTCGCTCAACTCGCGGAAGAAGTTTGACTTTGTGTACGAATAGCGGCCAGGCGGAAAGAACGGATCAAATGATTTTTGCAGCTGCGCGTAGCTGATCTGGTCGATGATGTCGGCTACCGGTGTCGCGAACGTGCGCAGCGGCTTTAGCAGCTTTTCACCCTCGCCCAGCGGTCCGCAATAACAGGCCGCGACAGCGAAGACGGGGCCCGCATCCGGCAGAGTTATGGCCCCGGCTTGGATGACCAGTTCGTCGGGTATGCCCGCTGCGTACTCGCGGAAGAAACGAACAACTTCCTTTGTCTTGGTGACGGGAAAGAAAACAGCGCCGCCCAGCACCGGTCCAATCTCGTGCAAACGGTATTCGAGCGATGTCACGACCCCGAGGTTGCCTCCGCTTCCGCGCAGGCCCCAGAACAGATCTTCATTTTCGTTATCGCTCGCTGTTAGCAGTCGGCCATCAGCGGTGACCACGTCGGCTCCAATCACGTTGTCCAGCGCGAGACCATGTTTGGCGTGCAGATGTCCCCAACCGGCCCCCAGCGTGAGGCCAGCAATGCCCGTCGTCGAGACGGTACCAAGCGTCGTAGCAAGACCGAAGCCCTGGGTCTCGCGGTCGAATTCGCCCAATGTCAAACCGGTCTGAGCGCGCACAGTTTTGCAGGCAGGATCGACGCGTATGCCCTTCATCGCCGAGAGATCGATCATCAAGGCATCGTCGTGGATGCATTTGCCCGGCAAGCTATGTCCGCCACCACGTACGGTCACCAGAACATCGTGCTCGCGAGCAAAGCGCACACACTCGATCACGTCAGCTGCGCCAGCGCAACGTGCCACGATTGCCGGATGTCGGTCGATCATGGCGTTGGGAACTTTTCGCGCGGCATCATAGCCTGCTTCCCCGGGACAGAAGGTCTGACCGCGAAGGGATTCGCGAAATTTCTGCAGGGCGGGCTGGGAAATCATCGCAAAAGCTCCCGAATGTACATTGCTGACGTATGCCTTAGATAGTGGCGACTATGTCCGTGGGTCTGCGGCGACCATAGCACTGCGAGCTCTTCTCTGGCAAGTTTTTCGTGGGCCTGAGTCAGCGCAAATTTCAGGGCAGGACCTCATACATCGCGGTCATGCCTGCTTCCATATGCTCGTCGACGTGGCAGTGAAACATCCACGTCCCAACCGCGTCGGGAACCATGTCGGCGGTGACGAATTCTGCGGGCAACAAGGAAAAGATATCCGTGCGATGGCCGTTTATCGTGACCACGTTCCCGTGCCAGTGGGGTGTATGTAGATTGACTTCTCCACCGAGAGTCATCACGTACCAGCGAACGCGCTCGCCACGCTTCATCGTGGGCATTGGCATGTTGGCGAACATGTATCCGTTAATGCTCGCCTTGAAATTGGCAGCCGCGAAACCCATCCCGGCACCGTTAAAGTTTCCATCAACGTCGCTAAGCACGAACTCCCGCTTGTTGACCGATTTTGGTTCCTGTGCGTACGCCTCGATGTTGTGTTGGAGGTAGTGGGATTGATTCTCGTCGATGAGCATGAATAGCATGGCAAATTCGCGGTCAATATCCTTGGGACTTCCATCAGAGCGTGCCATTCCACGGCGCGAGATGACCATCGGACCTATCAAGCCGGCATTGACATCCTTGGGCTCCCAATTGTGCGAGTGATACAGCCAGACGACTGAGCTGCCATCCCTCTCTCCGGGTCCGGCGCGCTCGGGCACTTTCCAGATGTAGGTGTGTGCTTGACCTGGCGCGACCAGCCCCGCTTCCTCCATGCTAGTGCCCGCGTAGGGCGTGCCCTCTGAGTCTCGGCCATACGCAACACCATGGGGATGCATGCTGTAGGGTTGTGTTGTGTTGTTGCGAAAATAAATGACGATCGTGTCGCCAACCTCGGCGCGAATGAGTGGGCCCATGATGCCTAGGTGTTCCCATTCCTTCGGGCGTTTCTTTTCTGTGCGGAACGTCTCGTCCGTGTATTCACGATAGACCGCTTTGCGATAAATCGTTCCAATTCGATCCTTCCCACGCTCGGTCCACACCTTGGTCTCGCCCTCAAACGGCTTGCCCGTCATCTGGTCGATACCGGACGGAGCGTAGTTCCATTCGGTTTCTACCGCAGCGATGAAATAGGTACGAATTTTGCCTCCCGGAGATGTGGGTTGAATCTTCTGCGCATGTGCTGCGCGGGCGGATGTCAGAATCGATATGCTTGCGACCGCAACGTAAGCAACAATATTAAAAACGAGTTTGTTCACACATCTCCTTTGAAATCCTAAAGACGCCAGCTCACCAGACCAAAAGGGTCTGGTGTTGGAATTCGTCAAAGCCTACTCGCCGTGCGGAGAGAGGAACAATATGTGAAGTCTAAAATAGTTCTAAATTTCGATATCCGTGTAAGTCGCTGTCCCAAAAACACTTAACCATAGGCAGCCCAGGGACATTCAGTGCCCGCGAATTTGATAGAATCCCGCAGCGAGGCCTTTGCCAGCCATAGTCATGGATTCAGGTTATAACGGCGCTGTTCGATTTGGTCCCTTCGAACTGGACACTCGCGAGGGGCACCTGCATAAAGGGAGGGTGTGTCTTCATCTTCAACCGCAACCGTTCAAGCTGCTCTCTCTTCTGGTGAGTCGCGCGGGCCAGCTGATTTCCCGAGAGGAAATCCGGCGTGAACTTTGGGATCAAGACACGTTCGTCGACTTTGAACAAGGCTTGAATGTTTGTATCCGCCAGATTCGCACTGTGTTAAAGGATAGCGCCGCGGCCCCGCGTTATGTCGAGACGGTACCTCGCCGCGGCTACCGTTTCATCGCAGCAGCGACCCAAGTCGCCCGTGCTGCTCGGGTCGATTCACTCGTCGTCTTGCCCTTTGAGAACTCTAAGGGCGACCCGGATCTCGAATACCTCTGCCAGGGCATCGCGGAGAGCCTAATCAATACTCTTTCTGAGTTGCCCCAGCTGAGAGTTGTTCCCCGCCAGACAGCATTCGGTTTCAAAGCCATTTCTGACCTTGCAAAAACAGCGCAAGAATTGAACGTCAGGGCGGCCGTCAGCGGGCGAGTCATTTCCATGGGGAATAGCATCAACGTGCAGGCGGAGCTTGTGGACCTGCGGACTCATTCCCAGCTTTGGGGCGGTCAGTTCGGCCGAGGACTCTCCAACATCCTCGAGTTGCAAGAGGAAATTTCTCGCGAGATTTGTCAGCAACTCCGTCTCCAGTTGAGTCGGCGTGAATCTACCAAGTTGCGGAAACGGAGCACGCAGAATTCTGAGGCCTATCGGCTCTACCTGAAGGGCCGTTATTGTTCTGAGAAGCGAACCAAAGAAGAACTGCACAAGGCTATTGATTATTATCACCGCGCAGTTGAGAACGACCCGAACTATGCCCTAGCGTACGCGGGCCTCGCCGACTCTTTCACATTGCTCGGCAGTGGCACGTACGGTGCAATGCCCTCTAGGAGCACCCGGACAAGAGCCTCCGAGACAGCTTTGAAGGCCCTTGATCTAAACGTGAACCTCGCTGAGGCTCACACGTCCTTAGCCTTCATCAAATTCCGCTTTGACTGGGCTTGGCGGGAGGCGGAGAGGGAATTCCAGCGAGCCCTCGAACTGAATCCGCGGTATGTGCGTGCTCAGCACTGGTACGCGCTTTTTCTGGCAGCGATGGGCCGGACCGATGAGGCTATATGTGGAATTAAAAAGGCCCAGACGCTTGATCCGCTCGCACTAACAGTAGGCACGGCGGAGGGACGGATATTTCACTTTGCTCGACAATATGATCGTGCTATCGAGCAATTCCGCAATGTTCTTGAGCTCGATACGAGTTTCGTTCCTGCGCACTTTGACTTGGGGGCCTCCTATGAACAGAAGGCAATGCTTCAGGAAGCGCTGAAAGAATTTGAGACCTGCGTACGCCTCTCTGGAGGAAGGTTGATATACAGAGCAGCGGTTGCAGAAGTCTATGGTCGTTTGGGGAGGCGAGTCGAGGCGCTCCAGATACTTGAGGATTTGCAGGAAGCGTCAGAGCAGCAGTATCTGTCTCCAAATGACAGGGCTCTTGTCTACGCTGCTCTTGGGGAATGGGACCAGTCATTCGCATGGTTGGAACAAGCCTATGAACAGCGTGACGCGTCGTTGGTGTGGCTCAAAGTCGCTCCAGAGTCCGATCTGCTGCGCTCCGACTGCCGTTTCCAGCAGTTCCTCGGACGAATGAATTTTCCGCAATAGCAGAATAGCTGAACGTCTTTTGCACAGGCAGACTCTCCATTTAGTATGAAAAACTCAGTCTTGTCCCCCGACTCACCAAAATCGATCCTGAAAATGCCACGTAACTATCACAAAACTCGGGATGATTCTAGGCGTTCAGCATCCCTATGTCGTACCGAAAGGTCATGACATGAATCTGTTTGATGTAATAGAATGAAAATGCGCATCTTATGCCGTTCCCCGGTAGCTCAATGGTAGAGCATTCGGCTGTTAACCGAAGGGTTGCTAGTTCGAATCTAGCCCGGGGAGCCAAAATTCTTTTGTATCAAGCAATTACAGAATTTGGGTAGAGCATTCGGCTCTCGACCGAATGCTTGAGCATGTGAAGTGAAACTCCGCGTGCGGAACTCGTTGAAGGGAAAGTTCTTCAGGGACTCTTCTCCAGGGCGGACAAGAACCGTCATAAAGACGTAATACCACGTTCGGATTTCTGAGCTGCAGGATCGTTGTTAGTGGCTGCATGGCGAGCATTTCTGGATTCGGATTTGATCAGGCGTTCGGCTCGCAACCGAATGCTGGCCAATTTCGGAGGTGAATTGGGGCACGCGCCTGCCGAGCAGGTGTGCTATCTACAACGGTCTAGGGAACCGATGTAGTTCCATCGCCGAGTGAGCGAAACGGAATGCAGTGAGCTTGGAAGGGGCGTTCAGTTGGTTGTAGTTAATCGGGTCGAATAGTCTATTGCGAAAGGGCGGCCAATTTCAGGAGTGCTCGACACCGCGGTTTCTTGGAGGGTCATGGGTCCGGCCACAAAAGCGCCGTGCCCGGGTTTGATCGCGCTGGCGAAAGCGCCCGGCATATGAACCGGATGATCCGTCGTGAAACAGCGGTATTCAAGAGCACACCCTTGAATCCCCATTTCATAACCTGGCACGCGTGAGACGGGAGCACGATTCCCGCGTCAATAATCAGCGGAATATTTGGCGCGCGTTCCCGCAGTTCCCGTAAAGCTCGGGCGTTGCGCGGTACTTGGCCGGTTCCGATGGGAGCGGCCCACGGCATGACCTGACAGCCAACGTCCACCAGCCGCCTACGATGGATCCAGTCTTCTGTGCAATACGGTAAGACCTGGAAGCCAAGCCTTACAAGTTGGTTGGCAGCCTCAACCTTGGAAGCTTCCTGAGCACTAATATTGCTTGCTTTGCACATCACCCACCCAGGAGCCGTTCAAGGAGCTCCCTCATCGCTTTCCTGCCAGTACTCGTAGCGGTAGCCGTGTCGGGTGAGCGAGCAATAAGGAAGGCTACTTCAATGAGGCTAGCAAGCAACACGTGAGCAAAGACATCGACCATGTCTTCGCGAAGCCGCCCAGACGCAGCGATCATCCTCAAAGCTTGTTTCAAACGTCCCAGGCCGTGACGTTCTTCAATCTCGCGCCACTTCTGCCATCCCACAACCGAATGAGCATCGGTCAAAACGATCTGCCGCACCTCAGCCTCGGACGCCGTGCCCAGGAAGCTATCGAACGCCCGGCCAAGCGCTTCCACAGGGTCACTGACGTTCGCGCGTGCACTGGCCGCTGCAGCCGTGATATCTACTTCGACTGCCTCAAGCACGGCAGCAAACAACGCCTGTTTGTTTTCAAAATGGTGGTACAAAGCGCCACGACTGACCTTCGTTTCCTCCAGCACAGCCCCGGTTGACGTGCCGTCATATCCCCGTTGAGCGAAGAGAGCTCGTGCAGCAGCAATGATGTTCGCCCTCGTCGAGGCGGCTTTTTCAGCATTTGTCGCCATTCAATTTGACAGACCGACAGTCGGTTTGTAAAATAGCCTGCATACCGACTGAGGGTTTAATCGTTGGCCGTTAGCCGACTAATGTCAAGAACCAAAAGGAGACACTCGATGCAGAATTATCTACTGAGAACGCTCTTGATCGGATCACTCCTCGTAACGCCTCTTGCTAGTGGCAGCTCCACAGATGACGAGAAGACAGTCGCAGCTCTTGACACCGAGTATCAGGCGGCCGTCAAAAATAACGACGCTGCGACCATGGACCGAATACTTTATGACGATATGGTTGTGGTAATTGGCTCCGGCAAGATCTACACCAAGGCCGATCTGCTTCAAATGGCGCGCACTCGGCGGGTCCAATACGAACACCAGGAAGACTCGGATCAAACCGTCCGAGTTTGGGGTGATACCGCTGTGGTTACGGCGAAGATCTGGTTGAAGGGAATCGACGAGGGAAAGGCATTTGACTGGCACGTCTGGTTCAGCGACACCTACGTGCGTACTCCGGCCGGCTGGCGATACGTTCACGGACAAGCTTCTCTCCCCCTGCCGGACTCGGCGAAGTGAGCAAGGGGGCGCTCAGGCCCGCGCATTTGCCTCAGGGAGGCTCTGCTATGCGCAATTCGTTGAAGAGGTTCGTTCTGCTACGAATTGACAGTAACGAGGGCTATTATTGGACAATGGTGCTGTCGGGTTTACTAGGATAATCTCCGCACACCCGTCACTCGCGCTGAATGAGCAATGGCTTTGTACTTCACAGCATCAACGCTTAACGACTTTTGAGAAGTAGTGTGGAGAATCTGCAGCAACGCCTCCGAATGACCCAGTTTAATCATTATTGGTGGGAGGGGATTCCCGGCAAAAAATCCGTGATTGCCCTTTATGAAATTCAACTAGCCCTTTTCTGAAACAGTTTTCATCGGGATTCACAGGAAGCCTGCGTGCATCGCCATGACGAGCGTGTGACGCGATTGGTAGCAGCGCGCGTCTTTGGTTCCACAGGAGAGAATCTCTGTGAGAAGGCCACACGACTCATTCTGCCTTCTGTTGAACCCCTTGTTCTTTTATGATGCGCTGAGCATGCGCCTCACTTATTTTACAAGCTCGGGAAGAATTTGGGACAGAATGCCGTGGGAAGCACGGTTGCAATTCTTGCAAGCCGTCTTTTTCACGTTTTCCGGCGTTGGATTCTTACTTGACTTGGCCAATCCGAGGCCCGGCCGGATCGCACACATCGTTTTCTTGGTTTTCATGGGTGGCACGATCGGTGTTGCCTACGGCTTTTGTTTCATGCGGGCGCCTAAGCTTCTACCGGTCCTCGTAGCTTTGCATGTGGTCCTGGCTCTTGTACTTACCCCTCATCTGGGATCGCTCGCCGTGGACTGGGCCCAGGTCGCTAGCACCGCAGCTGGGGTTGATCTAAACGGGTGCCTCTTTACCATCTTACTCGGGTATGTTTTCTTCGTTCGATTCGTCAGAAAGCAAGGCCTGCGCTATTTTCGTGTCCAGACGGAAATTGAGCTTGCCGAACAGATACACCGAAGCCTGGTACCTCCGATCGCTTGGCGTACCCCACAGTACGAATTCTATGGGGTGTCCGCTCCCAGCGGGGAAATGGGCGGCGACCTGATTGATCTGGTGCAAGACGGCAACAAATGGACTGGTTATCTGGCAGATGTTTGCGGCCACGGCGTGCCGTCCGGCGTATTGATGGCCATGGTCAAGAGCGCCGCGCGCATGAGACTCGCCACTTCATCCGAACCACAAGTGCTCCTCGAAGATTTGAACCGCGTCATCTCCGAATTGATAGCGGCGGAGATGTTTGTGACGCTGGCCTTCGTGTCGCTTGGGAAGTCGCATGATCTCCATTTCGCGACTGCAGGTCACCTGCCCATTCTCCATTTCCGCAGCGCCACTGGATCGGTCTGCGAACTCTCCACTCCCAACCCACCCATTGGGATCTTCAAAGAACAGAAGTTCGCGAGTTCTCACGTGGAATTCTCAAGCGGTGATATCGCGGTTCTCTTGACGGACGGGCTGACCGAAGCGGCAAATGAGAACGACGAAGAGTACGGGCTCGAAAGAGTCAAACAACAGGTGACGAAGCATTCCAAACAGTCGCTGAAGGTTCTCTGCGAAATGCTGCTCGTGGAGGCGAGGAAGTTCGGAAAACAAATGGATGATCAGAGTGTGCTATTGGTGAGGCGTCTTTGAGCATCCGAGTTTGCTTTTCCGTGGATATGATCCGTTTCCTGATAGAGGGTAAACGATAAGGGATTGAGATTCCAATTAGAGTTTTCCTCGTTCACGCTTTCCACGCCGCAATTCGCAATCTCCGGTAGTCCAGCTCCCAACTTCCATTCTTAAACAACTCAACCCTGCACTGCCGTTCCACTTCTTGAATCCATTGCTGCGCGTTCGGTTCGCCCATCTTTTCAATGAACGTCTGCCGAAATAAGCGAATCCAGTTTTCCAGTCCGCGTTCTTCCTCTTCCAGCATCGTCGGCCGATCAAACAGCGAGGCCTCACGCACTTCCAATCCCTGGCTCTCTAGAAGGCCCGCGTATTCCGCAACGCTAGGGTAAAACCACGGGCTCACTCCGTCGGGTTCACGCATCCCCAAGGCCGCGAATGCCCTGTGAAACCCCTCCACCAACCTTTGGATGTTTCCCTTGCCCCCAAACTCGGCTACGAATCGTCCGCCGGGTTTCAGCGCGTGGGCCACTCCTAAGATTACTTGCTTCGCCTGGGGAATCCAGTGCAACACGGCATTCGAAAACACGGCATCGAACTCTGAGTTGAATCGAAGCTCCCTCGCGTCCATTGCCTCAAACTTCAGCGGCGGGAATTTTCTTCTGGCTTGCGAAATCATCTCCTCCGACCGGTCAACTCCCAGTACTTCTACGCCCCTCTCGGCAATTTCCGCCGTCAACGCTCCCGTCCCGCAGCCCAAATCCAGAATGCGCTCGCCTGCTTGTGGCGCCAACAGTTCCACCAATCCCTTTGCCTTCTCGTACACAAATGCATGTTTCGCGTCGTATTGCGTCGCATTCCACTGATTCGTCATTTCTCCCTCAATTTGTACCTGCACAAAACGACGACTTAAGAGGAATCCCGGGTTGCTAGGGCAATGTTTTCGTAGATCGTAACCTCTAATGTTTAGGCAGGATATCGTCGGGAGTCAACCACAAGCCGGAACCCCCACCCATCGAGTCTAGCTGTCGTCAACATTGACCAAGTTCTGGATCACGGGTAATCCGGGAAGAACCCAATTACTTCCTGTTTGCCGACCATCCAGGAACGAGCGCGAATTTGCTCCACACTGTGCCGTTTTGGGTTTCTATGAAGCAAACCGGCCTTTCCAGCAGCACTTGAGCGCGGATAGAATCCTTTGGAAGCTACCGAGAGCGAGTGACCCAATCGCGGAGTTATTCCCGTCGAGTACAACCTATCGAATGAAGCTGCGGTTCTCCTGTTCCGCGGCGCAGTTCACGGCGAACGAAAAGATCTTTTAGTTGCGGAGGCCTGCAACGGTGTCGGCTCCATGGAGTTTCCTCTGAGGACATACAAACAGTTTTCGAAATGCCTGCCAAGTGGCAGTGGACGCCGGCTCTCCGGCAATTCACGCGTCCGCCTCACGAGCGAGCTGCGCGTCAGCTCCCGCTACGCGAACGTGCACGCAAGCGCGGCCGTGGCCGAGTGCGTATTTCACGTTCGGGAATACACGCGAGGATGCGATTGCAAACGCGAGCGATATGAGCGCCTTCCGACCCCAGCACGCCACAATCTCGGCGCGAAGAGAGTCAGACTTCGGAACGTCGCGGGCCAGTACGGCCTTCGCGAATCGGTACCCAAGCGCAGCCTCCGGTGACATCGAATCGAGGTCTCCAGCAAGGATCGCGCGGAGCGTCGCTGGCGTCCTTCCCTGGTGCTCCGCCATGGTTACGACGAGCTGCGTGCACGGGCCGCAATCCTCTGAAAGCGTGGTAGTGAGTTTGGCTGCAAACCAGGCATCGAGAGGCACGTCTTCACGATGCTCCGACAACCCGAGGATGCGGGTGAATTTCCAGAACGCGCGGGGGCTCGCGTCAAAGATATCGCGCGCATACGTCATGTCGTAATCAAAATCGCGTTCGAACGCCCTTAACTTTCGTCTTACGAGCCAGCCAATCATCGCATCACCCCATTTTGGGCCCGGGCCTGGGTGGCCACGCGAGCCAGAGTGTAAGAATCGCGGGAAAGAAGACGCCGGGCAGGTCGTTCAAGAACCCGTGCGCATGTTCGCGTCCGGTCCTGAAATCCCACACATGAACCACTGCGTGCAGCGCCAGGAAAGCTCCCCCAGCAAGCGTTGCAGGCCAAGCATGCATCGGTGAGCGCGCCAGCCGCACCAAACTGAGTGCCACGACGAAGTAAGCGCATCCGATGTCCCGAATGAAATGCAGGTTCATCGGACCGGTATCGGCCACGCCCGGCACAGCGTGGTACCAGGTTTCCGGTGCCAGGAGCATCCATATACTGTTCGCGCCAAGCCCGACTCCGAGAGTGAATGCCAAGGCACGCCGCACCGTTTTTCCCTCTTCACGCTTAAGACTGAAAACAGTATCTAGTAATAACTCAGCCAACCGTAGTGGATCGGCGCGGTGCGACATCACGGAGCATAAAGATGTAGTCTTCGTCGCTATATTCCGGCAAACGAAAGGGCTCACCGTGCTTCTTGAATCCTAGGTAGTGATAGAACCTTGAGGCAGACATGCGAGCAGTACACCACACACGAGTTCCCCCTTGCGAAATTACGTAGCGTACACAGTGCGCGCCTAGATGTTTACCCCAACCTTTGCCCCGAAATTCCTCGAGCGTTGCCATTCCGCGCAAGCGCCAAAAGTTGGTAGTTGGCGTGGAGGACATCGGTTCGCGGCATATAGTTGCCGCAGAGACGAGTTGGCCTCCCACGAAGGCACCCAGGTGGAGTGTGTCAGGTGCATCGTCCCCGGAATAGATGCTTTGTCCCGGGGACTTGCCCAGGCGAAGAACGCGGTCTCGAAATGACTGCGCCTCATTCGCCGAAATTGGCCGGACAGAAGCCTCAAGGAAAGTATGAATGTTCGGGCCCACTTTGGACGTTCAACCTTTGTATGTAAGCAAGCCGCGGCCGTGATCGCAAGCCATATTACTTGTTTTGCGCCAGCCGCCGGGCAGCAGCGGCAGGCTTGAGCTGCGTCCTGTTAATGTGCGCATTCTGCCAAAGAATCGCATTCAGCGCCGGCGCGTCGGCCCTGTCGGGGCGGGAGAAATCCATCCGCGAGGACTGTTTCGCTCCCGGAGCTTTCTTGCCGTTCATCTGGTAGAGAAGTCCGCTCCGGAGATTCGTGTCATCCGCTTGATAAGGCGGCTGGGTTCCGGGCCCGGCGAAAAGCGGTGCGAACAGTGGCGCGTGTGCGTCAAACAGATTCATCGGAGGAAGTCCGAGCAGGTCCTCCATTGTGTGAACCATGCTGACGGTCGTGTAAAAATGATGGTCGACGAAGGGCTGTTCCGAGCGTGGTGCATACTTGCTGATCGCCAAGGCTATGGAACGATGTGCATCGACGTGGTCGGCCCCGTTTTGCGCATCGTCTTCCACAACGAAGATTGCCGTATCATCCCAGTAAGCGCTATGCGACACCGCATCAACCACGCGTCCGACAGCCAGATCGTTGTCCGCGACAGAGGCCTGCGGTGTGGGTTTGCCGACACGGGTTCCGCCCGTGTGATCGTTAGGAAGGTACAAGTGTATGAATTGTGGTAGTTCGTTCGCGGTACCTCTAGCTTTCACAAACTCTTGAAACTCGCGAATAAATTCGTCGGCACGGAGTTGGTCGGGATAGTCGATGGCGAAATCGGGATAGAGTGGATCGAGATGATCGCGTTGTGCCTCTTTTGTCGCCCGCACGCTTTTTAGTCGAGGAATGGCCCACGGCCACGGACTGGGTCCGCCGCGAGGAGTGCCGACATTGGGCGGCAGCGAATCTCCCCTTGTGATTTCCTTGGTGGGACACGCAGCGGACGCAGGCGATGGCCTGCCTTCCCTCGGGGAGCTCACCTTCTCGTCTTTACACCACGTGAGCGCCATCATTTCTCCATAGATACGATAGGTGAAGTTGTGCCGCGCGAGATTGTCCCAGAGAAAGCCGGTCCCCGGATCGTCCATGTCAGGAACACCTTGATCGAGGGTGTTGCCGAAATCCTGAGGGCGCTCGCTTCCGCGATAAATAATCGGCCACACTTTTTCGATGTAATCGGAAGTGGCGGAAGCATCGGACCACAGATGGCCGTTCGCGGATACGTCTCCGCTGTCATAAAAGTTGTCGAGCACGCCAAACTGAAGGGCGAGTTTGTGCTCATTGGGCGTTATGTCAGCCCCGAACATGGTCAGCGAAGGATCGCCGTCGCCCGTAGGCAGATCCCCGAGGATTTGATCGTAGGTGCGATTCTCTTTGAGAATGTAAATCACATGGCGTATGGGATTTTTGCCACTTGCGAACAGAATCTTGTCAGGGCCCGCGTGGAGAAGATTGTCGTCTTCCACCTGCCGCGTGTAGGAGGGCAGATTCCTATCGACGTCGTCGAGGCTTAACTTTTGGATCGAGCCGCCGATCAGTGTGGCGATATACGGATGCGGGTCAGGATGTAACCCGGACTGCAGCGTTGCCTTTCTACTGTTTGGCCCGCTGCCCTCACCTTTGGCACTGGCAATAAGCAAATGGCCCCCCGTGATGGCGAGGGCGCTTGGGTACCATTCCGTGGGGATGAAGCCGATGGGGGATTCGATGTCACCCGAATCTGACGGTGGCTCGTCGTATTTGGCTTCGAATACCGCAACAGCGTTCAGCGACGCGCTTGCGGCGTAGAGGCGCTTTTCATCCGGGGAAAGTGCGATGGCGATCGAAGCGGAGCCCGTCGCGCCGTCTTTGCCGAGGGCAGCGCGATAGCACCGCACCAGCAAACCGCTCTTCAAATTTACAGCCGCGATACCATCCGTCCTCATCAGCGCCCCATTGCCCATGGCGACGTAGAGGATCTCCTCATTCCGGTCGAGAAGCATGGTCGTAGGATGCGTGCCAGGTACTACAGGATCGGGTGGACGCCATAGCTCAATTCGCCGCGAGACCGTCCCTGTGCTGATGTCCAATTCTGCAACTGAAGAGTCGTTCCACAGGCTGACCCATGCCTTGGTTCTGGATTTGTTGGCGATGACGGTGTATGGATACGCCGCGGGCACGTATTTGCTCGTGCTGAGATCGAAGGTCTTAAGAAGATGACCGGAGGCGACGTCGAGCAAAACGGCGCTGTCCGCGAGATTATTGGCCACGAGCAATCGATCGCCGCTGGAGGAGCCTAGGACGGCAAACCCGGCTGGGTACGCCGGCGCCGTTCCTGCTTGGTTCTTGTCGACCTCGTAAGTGAGTTCCTTAGATTGCGCAAGCTGCTGCGCTGGAATCCGGATGATACGTTCCGGCGTGACTTTTCCGTCGGCGAATTGGTATACGGCTATGCCGCTGTCGGTGATCGATGACATCGAGGCGTAAAGATGCTTGCCGTCGCTCGAAAAAGCCAGTCCCATGAAGTAGCTTTGGAGAGTTGATTTTTCATCGCCGCGAAGACGCTCGTCGGGAAAATCGCGCACTTGATTGTTGCTGAGGTTGAGAATCGCGATGGACTGCCGCAACCCGCTCTCTTCCGTGCCATATCCCTGGTTGAGCAGCGCAACGTAACCGCCGTCGGGACTGACCGCGATCGTGGCAGGGTAGCTATTGGTGCGAGCGATGAAACCCGGCACGGGAACCATGAGAGTCTTGCTCGTCGGAAGATTGGTCTGTTGCGCGCGCGCGCCCACTAGCAATAGACCGAAAACGGAGAATCCCGCACCGAAAACAGCGACGATTTTTTTCATAGTCGGACGTCCTTGATGCTTGTACTGTCGGAATGGGTCAAGGATGGCACAGGGAGAGGCACGGGTCTTGAATGGATTTGACCTGCCTTATGGTACCGTTTTTTTTCTACCAACGAGGAAGGGCAGAACACTGCTGGTTCAAGTAAGGCCCGAGCGCCCCGGCTGCGGTTCGCAAGCTGGAATCTTTTTCCAATCAGGGTCGTGAAAGATGGATTCGTCATGACTTGACCCGAGTGTCCCACATTATTGTAACGACTGTTTCATTTATGATAGGGTCGGACGATGAGTCGACCCATAAATGAAAAGCGGCCGGAAGAACTGCGGGACGCTATCGTCGAATACCTCATCAAGCATGGTCTACACAATCTGTCGCTGAGGCCGTTGGCCAAAGCACTGGGATGCTCTCCTCGTGTCTTGCTTTACCACTTCGGGTCGAAAGAAAAAATGGTGATCGAGGTTCTAGCGCAGATCAGGCAACGCCAGCGCGCCACTTATAGCCGTGTGGAAGGGGGCACTTTTGCCAAAGGTTGCCAGACCATTTGGACGCACATGAGCGCCCCTGATTCCGAACCGCTCTTTCGTCTTTTCTTTGAAACCTACGGCATAGCGCTGCGTCACCCGCGACTTTACAAAGCATTCCTGCACGACACCATTGAGGATTGGCTGCAGCTCGTGATGGGCGATCTCGCAGGTGCACGACATCAACGCAAGGAGTCGCGTGCTATCGCGACCATCGTACTTGCTGGATTGCGGGGTTTCATGTTGGATTTTTGTACGACTCACGATCGCGAACGCGTGGAACTCGCTGTGAGATTGTGGCTGAACAGCTTGGATTCGATGCTGACTAAGCGAAAGGAGGCGCTGTAAACCATGGCATGCGCGACAGATCGCATCCTCCAAATGGGGCTCCCGATCTGGCTTGCATTCTTCGTCGTGCTGGCGGTGGCGGCGGCAGTTCTCTCCCCACGCGGGTGCTCTCAACTTGTGCCGGGATGAATGAACGTGCATTGGAATGAAGGTTCACGAAATTGTGTTAAGAACCCACAGCCGCCTCTTCAAGAGCATCGGTACAACCCCGGAACAGTCATTCTTCGGGAGAACCTTTGCACGACCTCCGAGGCGCCGTTCCTGTATCTCTTGATTGGATCGATGAAAGGACTGTTGATTGACACGGGCGACATCGCCGATTCGAACCTGATTCCACTCGCAGACACCGTGATGCGGCTGCTTCCAGGGGAGGGACTCCCCACCATTCTGTCAAGGTTTTTGGAAGGGTGGGTACCCTTCCGGCGGGCTGCCCCTTGTGGTAGCGGCGCAAGGTTAGGCTGCAGAGCGCAGTGCTCGATGACGGAG
>Ga0070730_10000127_pt1 | contig 95760 bp, 88 predicted proteins | sample Coa_R1_3_FD_66447 | JGI IMG/M metagenome (GOLD analysis project Ga0070730, IMG submission 66447) | Surface soil microbial communities from Centralia Pennsylvania, which are recovering from an underground coalmine fire - Coalmine... | ecosystem: Environmental > Terrestrial > Soil > Unclassified ... | reverse complement strand
GTTTCCGACCGTAGTCACGCAACAGTCGCGTGAACTTGCCCCAAAAAACAAAAAAGCGACGCTCCGGAACTCGGAGCATCGCTTTAATCTCTCTTTCGCCCTTGTTTCGTAACAGTCTGGTTAAACCGGGAATGTTTCCGGATTGCTATTTTGTGAACCGGCGTGGGGCAAGATGGTGCGTGATGCCAGGCGGCCGATACTTTCAGGTTATCGAGCGCGTATGAGAGAGCAGGGAGGAGAGTGAATGAAGCGGCGGGTGCCACTGCGTGAACCAGTCGGCGTGGCGCTGGAAACGTTGCGCGCGCACAAGCTGCGTTCCTTCCTGATGCTGCTGGGAATTATCCTTTCCGTGGCGACACTGATCGTAGTCATCGCGCTGATTTCCGGAGTGAATCGGTACATCGCCGATAAGGTCGCCAACTTAGGCTCGAATGCGTTTACGGTGATGCGCTTTCCGGTAATTACGGAGATGGAAGAGCTGGTCAAGGCCATCCGGCGGAACAAACTCGTCACCTGGGATGATTATGAGGCGCTGCGCGACAACCTGAAACTGCCGCTCCGTGTGGGCGCCGAGGTGTGGACTTCGGGAAGGGCCCGCGTCGGTTCGCTAACGATTCAAGACACCAGCATCCGCGGGGTGTCGGCGAGTATGGCGGACATCGATGCACAAGAAATGACTGATGGCAGGTACATCACCGAGGCGGATGAAAACAGCCGGGCGATGGTGGCCATGATCGGGTCGGAATTGGCGAACAAACTTTTTCCAAGTCTGGACCCAGTAGGACACGAGGTGATGCTGGATGGCCGGCCATTTATTGTGGTTGGCGTGGCGAAACCGATAGGCACGATCCTCGGGCAATCGCAGGATAACTTCGCGTACGTTCCGGTGGAGACCTATATCAAAATTTACGGAGCTTATCAGGGAATCTGGATCAACGTGCAAGCACGAGGAGCGGATTGGATGGAACGCACGCAGGACGAAGCGCGTGTGCTCATGCGTGCGCGGAGGCACTTGAAGCCGAATGAACCGGATTCGTTCGGGATTCTCGACTCCGCGACGCTGATGAAGTTGTGGAATCAGTTAACGGGCGTGATTGCAACAGCCATGGTAGGAGTGGTTTCGGTGTTCCTGGTCATCGGAGGAGTCGTGATCATGAACGTGATGCTGGCCACGGTCACGGAACGGACGCGAGAGATTGGGATTCGCAAAGCGCTGGGTGCGAGCAGCCGGGACATCCTGCTGCAGTTTTTGGTGGAGGCATGCGTGATGGCGGCCATGGGCGGAGCCATTGGAGTGCTGTTTGCATACGGGATTTGCCTGCTTGCAAGAGCGACAACCTCCATTCCGATGAATGTGCCTATTTCCGCCGTGATCATCGCGGAACTCATCTCGGCGGCGGTGGGGATATTTTTCGGTGTGTATCCGGCGCGAAAAGCGGCGATGTTGCAACCCATCGAAGCGCTGCGCACAGAGATCTAGCAGGCGAGAAACCAAAATGAGAATAGCGCTGGGCGAAAACGCTCGCATGGCTCTGACGACGCTGCATGAGAACAAAATGCGGTCGTTTCTGACCGTACTCGGCGTGGTGATTGGGATTACCGCTCTGCTTTCGGTCGTCGCAGTTTTGATGGGAGTCTACAACGACGTAAACGCTTTTCTGAGCGACTTCGGCTCGGATACGCTCTTCATCTTCAAGTTTGATCCCGGCATTCATACCTCCGGGCGTCTCACGCCGGAAGAACGTACACGCAAGCCTTTAACCTTAGGAGACGCCGAAGCCATTGGAGAGCTCTGCCCGGATGTGAAAGCCGTTTCTGCCGCGGTAATGCCTCGCGTTCAGGAAGACTCTCCCGGCGGGCGCCCGCTGATGAGCGCGCGATACAAGAACAAGGAAGTTGCCGGAGTGGACTACCACGGAATTCTGCCCGCGGATGAAGTGGTGTTCAACTCCAAAGTCGAGCGTGGAAGATACATCACCGATGCGGAGAACCTGCACCGTTCGGATGTGGCACTTATCGGTCCGGATATCGCCAAGGCGTTGTATCCGGACGATGATCCGCTGGGCAAGCCGCTCCTTGTTGACGGCGTGTCGTATGAAGTGATCGGCGTGATGGCTGCGCGCAAAGGCCAACTTGTGAAGGATCAGGCCGCCGACAAAGCGATTCTCGTTCCTTACCGGACGTATCAGAAACACAGGCCGGGAGATGATGAGAACTTCATAGGGGCCGTGGCGTATCCAGGCCGCATGGCGGAAGCGGAGGACGAGATTCGCGGTGTGCTGCGGCGACGACGAACTGTTCCCTACAACAAGCCGGATAATTTTGGCATTTCGAGCGCGAAAGAAATTGCGGACCAGTTCCGCCAAATCACAGCATCGGTGGCGCTGCTGATTTCGGTGGTCAGTTCAATCGGACTACTGGTGGGCGGAGTGGGCGTGATGAATATCATGCTGATGTCGGTAACGCAGCGCACGAGGGAAATTGGAGTGCGCAAGGCGATCGGGGCGAGGAGGCGCGACGTCATTTGGCAGTTCTTGACGGAAGCGATTGTGCTGACAGGGTCGGGAGGGGTGATTGGCGTTTTGCTGGGTTTGGGAATCAGCCTGCTTATCCACCTTTTTGTGCCGAGTCTGCCATCGGCTGTTCCCTTGTGGTCGATTCTCGTGGCGGTGACGGTTTCGATGAGTGTGGGACTTTTTTTTGGAATGTATCCGGCGGTGAAGGCTTCCCGGCTCGATCCCGTCGAGGCCTTGCGTTATGAATGAAACTTATTCGTATCTGAGGGCGCTCATCGGATCGACCTTGGTGGCCCGATAAGCAGGCCAGTAACTCGCCGCGAGGGCCACGGTGGCAAGGAAGAGAGCAGCGAGGAGAAGGCTCACGGGATCGCCGGGCTGAAGCCCGTAGAGTAGCGCCCGCGCGCCCCTGGTCGCAGCTACCGCCAACCCCACGCCAATCCCAACGCCCAACGCGAGAAGAATCAGAGTCTGGCGAAGCACGATCCCGACTACATTCTGGCGGCTGGCCCCTAAAGCCATGCGAATTCCAATCTCTTTTCTACGCATGGTGGTGATGTAGGTGATGACGCCGTATAGACCGATCACCGCAAGTAGAGCGGCGAGAGCGCCGAAAAAGCCGGAAAGCAGGGCCATCAATCGTTCGCGGGCAAGCCCGCTTTGAATCTCGGTCTGGTAGACATGGTATTCGATCTTCAGTTCGGGATACAGGAGGGTGAGCTTCTCGCGGAGCGCGGAGATGGTCCTCGAGGGTGGCGACGAGATCCGGATGAACGCGTTCGTGAAGTAGTATTTGTCGGAAAACTGAAGCGCGGGAGCGAAAGCAATCGGCGGAATCGAATCACGCAGCCCGCCATACTTCGTATCTTTCACCACACCCACAATTTGGTATTCAGTTTCCGGATAATGGGGTTCGGCGACACTGCGCACGGTTTTTCCGAGCGGACTTCCCGGCCCGAGGAATTGCCGGACAAAAGTTTCGTTCACGATGAGAACGGGTGGAGATTGCAGAGTGTCCCGATCGGTGAAGTCACGTCCGGCGAGGAAGGGAATTTCCATCGTCCGGAAATAGCCCGGGCTCACCCAGTCGAACTTGGAACTGCCTTCCGCGCTGCCAGCGCGAACTCCGAGAGACCAACTGCTGCCATCCAGGGGAACATGCGTGGAAGTCGCCGCGGACTCGACACTAGGAATGGATCGAATCTGTTCCAATAGATCGTGTTTGAAGGATTCATAGCGGTCGCTTGGCAAATCCAGCCGGCGGAAGTTGAGATAGACGCGCAGAATGCCGCTCTCGCGAAAGCCGGGGTTGACCGTCATCAGGTTCCAGAAACTGCGCACAAACAAGAGCGCCCCCACCAGCAACACGAGCGAAAATGCGATTTGGGAAACCACCAGGGTTTGCTGGAAAGAGAATTTCTGGCGTCCAGAGGTCATTCCCCGGCCGCCGGATTTCAAAACGGGACCCGGGTCCGTTCGCGAGGAACGGATGGCCGGGGCCATTCCAAAGAGCACGCAGGTCGAAACGGCCAGGAGCGCGGTAAAAAGCAGAACGCGCCAGTCGAGATGCATGTCCAGATAAAACGGGTCTCTTTCCGTGCTTATGAATTTCACCACCGTTCTGCTGAAGACGAAGGCCAAGCCTATCCCCAAGGCGGCGCCGATGACGGCAAGGGCCAGGCTCTCCAGAAGCAGTTGCTGCCTGACTCTTCCCCCACTGGCCCCCAGCGCCAGGCGCACGGCCATTTCCTTCTCGCGAGTCGTGGCCCGGACGAGCAGGAGATTTGCCAGATTCGCGCATGCAATCAGAAGAACCAGGAAGGTCGTTCCCAGAAGAAGCCAGAGGGATGTGTCGTAGGTTTCGCCAGGCGTGCTAACTCCGTTGCTGCCAGGGTATGCCGCAAGCTTGTAGGCTAGATAGGAATCCAGCGCCGCGGCGCTGTAGCCGCTGGGCACGGTAGCCTCGAACATTCCTTTGCTTGCGGCCTCGAGCTGCGCCGAAGCTTGCTGCGCCGACCAGCCGCGTTTCAGACGGCCCATGATTTGAAGCCAGAAAACGTCGCGCCTGACAAGCGTGCCATCTCCCGTCACAAACGACGGGAGCGAGCAGGTCGGCAGCGCAACCTCGAATTCCTTTCCGACGTCCAAGCCGAAAAAGCTGGGAGGAGTCACGCCGATTACCTGTGTCGGGTGATCAAAAATGACAATTCTGCTGCCGATGGCGGTGTCCTTGCCGCCAAACTCGCTTTGCCAAAGAGCGTAGCTGATGACGGCGCCGGATACTCCGCAGCCAGGCCGGTCGTCGTCCGGTGTGAACAGCCGACCTCGAAGAGGCATGATTCCGAGAGTTGGAAACAATTCCCCGCTTACCCAGAGGCCCTCCGCAAGCCGCTCCTGATCTCCACGTCCGATCGCATACCGACCGCTTCGCCAGGCGAAGAACCCGGAAAACGCGCCCTGCTGTTTCCGAATTTGTTCCCAAAGCGCAGTGCTGAGAGCCGTGTCATTGTCGCTCCAACCGAAGCCGCGAAGTCCGCCCTTAATCTCGATCCGGACGAGTGATGAGGGGTCGGCGACGGGCAAGCTGCGCAATCGGACAGCATCGAGAAGTTGAAAGATGGCGGTGTTCGCGCCGATTCCGAGTGCGAGGGTAAGAATTGCGGTAATCGTGAAGGCGGGGCTTTTGCGCAAGGTGCGCAGAGCAAACCGCAGATCCTGAAGCGCCGTCACGATGCGCAGCGGGTCGCGGATGTTCTGACGCGAGCCGTTTGGTCTTCCGGGCGGCGGATTCTGCTTTTCCGGCTTCTTGCTCAAAGGTTCATTCCAACAAGCCCCTCTGTCGCGGCAGGTCGAAACCTGTCGTTCACATGCCTAGCTTAGCGCACGGAGAATGCTCGCTCACGAGGTTTAGATGCGCTCGTGGAGGGCAGGAAGCGCCTTGCATTGGAGAAGAATTCGTCACTCTCTCCTGCCAGTCAAAAGCGAAGGGATCTTGTGCTCCAAGGCGTGCGGGAAGAATAAAGCGATACGTGTAGAAAGTACAACTTATTTTAACGGATTGGTTGATTAACTGAATAAATGAGAAAGCGGCTACAGCCTGTCGGGGAACAGGAAAACACGCCTGGCCAATTCAGAGTTCAAGGTCTCGGGGCGGTAGTATTTTTTCAGGATATTGTCCTGCCAGCCCAGCAGATCGGAATTGCCGGAAGAGAACTCTACCCAGGTTTGCGGGGAAGTTGCCCGTGCCATGCGTTCTCGAATGAGCAGCAGGAAGCTCCAGGTGATCGTTTCGTGGTAAAGGTCGGGCTTGCCGTGGGCTTCGGCGAAGCGGCGGAGGGCGGAAGAAAAGCGCGCCATCGCTTCAAGCGGCGGATATTTCTGCAGATATAAGAAAGCCATTTTGACGTGATCGGCGTGATGAAACGAGTCGCCCGGCAATACACCGATTTCAAATTGTGCCATCCACTCAGCCTCGGTCATCAGGAGCCTCCGGTATTTTGAGCTCTCGCGTTGTCATGCACGCCAGCACGACAGAGGCGTAAAGCACAAGGCCTTCGACGCCGAATTGACCATGCAAAAGGTGAACAACGGCAGCGAGCGCAAAAATAACGAGCAATAAGTAGCCGCCGACAAGGGTCGTGAACGGCACGAGGAACAAGATGGCGGCGAGGAGCTCCGCACCGCCGAGCGCCGGGCGCACCCATGCCGGCAATCCGGCCTTGGCGAGGATATGAGCGGCGGAAGCCGAGAACATAAACCGCCCCGACTGCAGGATGACGACCAACCCCAGTGTCCACCGCAATAACGGGAGGGAGATATTTTTCAGGCGCGTGTTCATCCGGCGGGTTTGCGCTTTCCCGACGAGCTTGCGGATCGAGATTCGCTGAGACGATGACTGGCGCGGGAATCCAGTTCGAGCCCATAGAACTTCTTCAATTCCTTTATGCGCCTGAGACTCTCCCCCTCAAACGGGCACTTTCCGTCAAAGGCATGCAGCACGATGCCTTCCAGCAGGTCTCCGAGGGTCATGTCGTGGTATTCCGCGAATGCCTTGAGGACCTTGAGGATGCGCTTTTCCATGCGGACGCCGGTCTGGACACGCTCCACAAGAAATTTGGTTTGTTCTGCCATCTGCTTCCTCTCCTTGCGTGGTATCAATGTACCAGAATACCCAGATACCAACAAGTGGCACTGCAACTTCTACTCGCCAGCCTGTGCGGCGACGAACCAGGATTGGGGAGCTTGAGCATGCACGCCTCCGGATACCTGGAAGATCGCGGAGTCTTTTCAGCTGGGTTGGAGATCCAAGGACCGCGTTTGGAGCCGGAGAGAGCAGGCGGAAAATTGCGCTGCTCCCGCGGTTCCGAGCCTTCTACCAGAGCAGCTTCAATCCGAATTGGACCTGGCGCGAGGTGGTCGACGTGCTCGTAATCGAGCCAGCGGTTCCGGAAAGACCTGTCAGATTTGCCGCCGTGGGCGGCGTGAATACGATGAGGTTCGGAGTGTTGAAATTAGCGCGGTTCAAGAGGTTGAAGAGCTCAGCGCGGAATTGAAGGTTCAGCCGCTCGCGAACTCGAGTTTCCTTGAGAACGGAAAAATCCCAGGTGGCGAGTCCGGGACCAGTGTAGGTGTCCCTGCCGGCGTTGCCGAAGAATCCGCCGGCGGAAGGCGGCGCGATAAAGGCGGCGGAATTGAACCATTGGGCGGGATTTCCTGTCACAACGCTCCCTGTAAAGTTCGGGTTGAGGAAAGGCCGCACGGGATTTCGCGTGTCGCCCGTGTTCGACGGGTTGTAGCTGAGCTGCGGCGTAAAGGGAAATCCGGATTGCGCCGTAATGATGCTCGCGACGGACCAGCCGCCCACAAATCCGTTCTTCCAACCCGCCAGATCGCTTGCGTAAGTTCTGCCGCGGCCGAAGGGCAGTTCGTAGATCACGTTCACAGAAGCCATGTGTGTTACGTCGAATGTAGCGAGACCTTTGTCTGCCGCGAGATTAAAGGGATTCGAAACCAGGCCAGGGGCATTCCCCGCCGTAGTTTGATTCAACGAATCGCCGTCATCCAGCGTTTTCGACCAGGTATACACTCCGCGCAAGGAAAGACCGTGACTGATCCTGCGAGTCAGATCCATCTGTAGAGCGTGGTAAGAGCTGTCGCCTCGTGAGAACCATGTCCAGGTATTGGCAAGAGCCGCGTTCGGCTTTGGCGTTCCAGAAGGAATGTAATAAGTCCCCGGCGGTACCGGCGCTCCCGCCAATGGCGAGCCGATTGAGAAGCCGATCGAGGGAGAGTTGGTTGCCGAGATTGGCTGAGAAGGGTCGTAGGTGGGATACACAGACGGGCAGGGAGACGCCGGGCAAATAACCGGAGCGGGCTCGTTGGCATCCACTCCGATCAATTCGTGATAACCGTGCGAGCCGACGTATCCCAGCATCAGGGAAGTGTTTGGAGAAAGTTGCTGCTGCAGGCGCAGCGACCAGGAGATAAGTGTAGGAGTTTGCATGTCCGGCTGCATCCCACCCGGAGCCAGCTTTGCAGTTGGCGGCACGGGCGCGGCCGGATCCAAAGGCAGACTCGAGACTGCCATCGACGGGATACTGTAGGTTGGATTGAATGGCGCGTTTTGGTCCGTGCGATACCCAAGAGCATCCTGCAAGTCGTTATAGATTCCGAAGCCGACGCGAAGAACTGTTTTTGTGCCGAGTGGGCTCCACGCGACACTCAGACGGGGCTGGGGAAGAAACTTTGCGTTGTTCGTTGTGAACAGGGAATTGCCGACGTGCGGCTCCGTCGAGATGACGCCATTTGAGAACGCATAATTCGCCGCCCGGCCATGAGCTTCGTTCCAGCCGGTCGAGAATTCCTGCCGGTAACCGAGCGAAAGTGTGAGTCTCCTCCCGAGCCGAATGACATCCTCCACATAGCCGGCGCCGAAAAAGGACCGCCAGTTCAGTTCGGTGGGTGCGGGGTCGTACAGGAAGCTTCCGATAGTCCCCGCCAAAAAGGTGGTGAGACTCGCAAAGGTAGCCTGTCCGTATTGGCTGAGAGCCAGAGTTTCGTTGGACTGAAACGGCTGAAACCACGCGCCCAGACTGAATTGATGCGGGCCGCGCGTAAGCGTCACGCGATCCTCGAAGGTGTACAGATTTCTGTTGACTCGGAGATTGCTGCCATTGTTGCTACCCGCCAACCCCACCTGCGCCTGCGGATTCGAGGCCGCGCTGCCGCCGACAACAACCGCGCCAATCGGCCGCCCCGACAGGAATCCGGGAACGCTGGCGGCGGGAGTACGCGGAGTCGGCTCTCCCGTGAAAAAGTATCCCGCGCGCGTGTACCCAAATCTCGCAGTATTGAGCAATGTTGGCGAGAAAATGTGCGTTTCCTCGAGGCTGAGGACCTGTTCCCGCAACGTAACCTGGTCTGTGCTGTACGGGTTCGCGGGAGTCGCTGTCAAATCCTCCCCGTCATCGACGGTATACACCGCGGAGAGAGTGTCCCTGTTCGTGAAAGTGTGGTCGAGCCGTGCGGTACCAAAATCCTCACGTATGGTTTGCAAAGGGCTGCCGAACACCTCCGCTATCCCATTGAAATCCGGGGCGCCGGCGGGGGCAATGGGCCACAAATTCAAGAGGGGCTGAATGCTCGCGGCGGCAGCGGCACGCGACGCCGCATCGGGAACGAAAGCCGCCGAAGTCTGATGGAGGTTTTGGCGGAACCCCTCGTAGTCCACGAACAAAAATGTCGAGTCCTTGACGAATGGGCCGCCCGCGGAAGCCCCGAACTGGTTGCGCTGAAATGGCGGCGCGGAGCCCTGATCGAAGAAATTCGGCGCATCCAAGGCGTTGTTGCGCAGGAACTCGAAGAAAGAACCGCGCCACTTGTTGCTACCCGATTGCGTGACGATGAGCACCTGTCCTCCGGGATGTTTTCCGAGTTCGGCGCTATACGTGTCGCGCTCTACGTTGAATTCCCGCACCGCGTCGACACCTAGTAGCATCCCGCTGGTTCCGCCCGGCTGCATGTTGTTTTCCGCCGCTCCGGAATACTCGACTCCGTTCAAAAGGAAGATGTTTTGCTGCGGCCGGTTGCCCGATACCGCAAAGTTGTTGGCTGTCGTGGAATTCGAAATCCCCGTGCCGCCGGTCTTCTGTGAAGTAAAATTCACGATGCCCGGATTCAGCGGCAGCAGCAAGTCGTAACTTCGCCCGTTCAGCGGAAGGTCCTTCACCTGCCGCTCTCCGACGAGTCCGGACAGGTCTCGCGAAGTCGCGCTGACAAGCGGAGCGTCCTCCAGCACAGTGACATGTTGTTTCACCGCGCCAACCTGGAGCATCAAGTCCACGCGCGCCTCTTCTTCCACGGACAGGTGGATTCCGTCGCGGATTTGCTCCTGGAAACCGGCTTTCGAGACTCGCAGTTGGTACTCGCCAACAGGCAACGCGAGCACCTGGTAACGCCCGGCTGCGTCCGTCCTGGAAGTCCGGGTTGCTCCAGTCTCCACATTCTTCACCTGCACCTCGGCCGCTGGGATACGGGCGCCGGAGGGATCGCTAATGGCCCCGCTGATACTCGCGGAAACCTGAGCGTGCAAACATGCCAGTCCGGCAGGAAAGAAAAGAAGAAGAGCGCACAGCTTTTTCACCCGCACTGGAATACCCCCGAGGAGAAGCAGAACGAAGCGATTATTCAATATGTTTTGTTCCGTTATGTCAAACCGGCTTAATACGGATAGAGTTTGAGCGAGTTCCTACGGATTAAAGGCAATGAATACGCACAGCGGGGGTCCCTCGCCGCCGCGAATTATCGCGAAGAAGCCAGGCTGGGCGCCGAGGTGCGGGCTGGCACCGAAGCTTCAGGGATCCCGGGCGTGACGCTTAAGTGGCGGGGAGGAAGGGAGCGCCGCACTCTCTCACAAAAGGGAGGCACGGCGCCCATGGGGGTTCTGGCTGGCGCTTCGAGGAATAGTACGAGGAACTTCAGTAGGCAGGCATCCTTTCGCGCCGATCCGCCACGTATCATGGACAGCGGATTCCGCGCAGAGTTCTACGATTCGAGTGATGGTCCTCATCCAACCGGGCTGCTCCCTGTTGGCAGGCGGCGGTTACGCGGGACTGTAAGACGTTCATAAGTGCATCTCCCCTGCCAATCCCGGCTGCAACAAATTCCGCGTTTTCCTTGTCTTGGGGATGACGGGGAGAAGATATCCTGCGTCAGTGCGGGACACTGTGCCCCGGCGGAACACTCGGCGCGGAGCGCGTAGAACCAGCTTGAGCGCGTTCCTTCGCGGGCAGTGAGCGCTTCTTGCGTTGAGAGGTTAGCCGGCGGCGCCGGTACTTTTTTCCCTGCCGCGCACCTCAAGCCCGTCCCGCTTTAAGTAGCGGTAAAGGCTCGTCCTGCCAATTCCCAGGATTTGCGCCGCGCGCAGGCGGTTTCCCTGGCACAACTCGAGCACCTTTTGGATATGCAGCTTGCGCACGTCGTCGAGCGACAGCGGTCTCCAGTCATCGCCGGAGGGTTTTTGCGGGCTGCGATGCTGCAAGTGCTCCGGCAGGTCCGCGATATCGATGAAGTCCCCGGTCACGGTTATCGCTGCCGTGGCAATCACGTTTTCCAGTTCGCGGACATTTCCCGGCCAGGGATGCTGCAGCAGGACGGTCTGCGCACGCCGCGTCAGCCCGGAGACAGTTTTTCCGTATACGTTGTTATATTTTTTCAGGAAATAGTGCACCAGCAGAGGGATGTCCTCGAGCCGTTCTGTAAGGGATGGCACGCGGATTTGAATCGAGCTTAACCGGTAGAACAGATCCTCGCGAAACCGGCCTGCGAGCACTTCCGCGCGTAAGTCGCGGTTCGTCGCGGCGATCAGCCGCACGTTGACTTGCCGCACTTCGGGCGAGCCGACCCGCTGGATCTCCCGGTTCTGGATGACGCGCAACAGCTTGGCCTGCATCGGCATGGACGTTTCGCCAATCTCATCGAGAAAAACTGTACCGTTATTCGCATATTCGAAGAGACCCGGCCGCGTGTCCGTCGCACCCGTAAAGGAGCCGCGAACGTGGCCGAAAAGCTGGCTCTCAAGCAGCGTGTCCACCATCGCGGAGCAGTTGCAAATCGCCAGTTTCTGCTGACTGACAGGACTGATGTTGTGGATGGCGCGGGCCACCAGCTCCTTTCCCGTGCCCGTTGCCCCCACAAGCAGGACGTTCGTGTAATGCCGCGCCACCTTTCGCGCGAAATCGAACACCTCCAGCATGGCCGGACTTTTTCCCACAATTCCGTGGAACTCCAGATCCTTCAGAAGTTCTTCCTCGAGCGCGCGAACTCTCTTCCTCTGGTCGTAGAGCGTGGCAGCTTCATCAAGTGTTCGTTTCAGGCGGGCATGGTCGATAGGCTTGGGCAGGAAGTCCGTTGCGCCCCGGCGAATAGCCTCCAGCGCCGATTCCAAGGTGTATTCCCCGGTCATCACGATCACATGAGTGCCGGGATCACATCGCATGGCGCGGTCGAGGAACTCGTAACCGCTCATTCCGGGCATCTTTACGTCTGCCAGGACCAGCCGGCAGTTCCCGGATCGTACCAAACCAAGGGCCTCTTCTGGATCGGACGTGGCGATGGCTTCGTAGCCCATCTTTTCCATGACGGCGGAAAGCATTTCAAGCTGGTCAGGATCGTCGTCCAGAATGCATGGTCTCAGAGTGGCTCTAGTGGAGGCGAATTCGACGCGGTTGGTAGATGTAGGTGCCACTCAGCGAGTAATCGCAACAGTTGGGCCATTCGCGAATCTTTACTTGCTGTGCAGGCCTTGCTGGCTACTCTCCGTCTTTCGACGGCCGGAAGTGCGCACATCTCGTAGAATCAGTATCTTGCGATTTTGACCGAGGAGGAGTGTTCCAGTTTGAGAGGCCAGCCGTACCCTTCCGACGCAGCCGTTCGGCAATCTCGCAGTTCAATTTGGGTCAGTGTCACGTTTTCTGTGCCGAAACGGGGTGGCCTTTCCTCCCGTTCCACCTGTTTCCTCGTTTTCCGGAATCGAAAGACCTTACGCGGAACTGTCCGAGCTTCCTTTCAGCCAAGGGAGTACGGGTACGAGTTGAAACCTGTGCGTTCCGCCGGATGTCTTTTCCAGGAATTCAGCTCGGTAGACCACAGGACAAGAGCGGTCCTGCTCGCCGGGTTGCAGCAGCCGCACGATGAGGATTGTGTCGTCGCGAAGATTTCGCTTCAGCGCCACCTGTTTGCCCGCATCTTCGCTCCATTCGAGATCGCACTTCTCGACGAAAAAATCCTGTTCGCGGTCCCAGCCTGAGACCTCCACGGGATACAAGCCTGCGGCGGAGAATTGGACGTCCTGAAGCATCTGGAGCCTCCGCTGACTAGAAATGCAGCCCAAGAGCCATTCCCATCGTCCCTTAACCTACTGAAAAACAAATGTTTGGTGTCCCCGAAGCGTTATCGTATTGTTCGCCTGGGCGACATTCTCTGGTGGACTGTTCAGATTCGGGTCACTAGATATGGCTGGGAAGCAGGAGCATGCTCACGAAAGTGTTGATGGGGTCGTAGATGTAACGAAACAAGAGTATTCCGACCAGAAGCCCGGCGAGGGCGAAACTGTTGCCGCGCAGCCAGTCCAGGTATCGTTGAGCTGTTTTTTCAGTCATGAAAAGCATAATGACCGTGCTTCCATCGAGCGGGGCCACCGGCAAGAGGTTGAAAGTGCCTAGCAGAAGGTTCAACGAGAAGACCGCAAGGAGTACCGTTGCGGCGAAATCCCGATGGCCCGTCAGAGGATCGCGCGGAAACCACCCCGCGGCAGTTCCTACATGGAGCGCAGCCACGGCAAGAAGCATCAGAGTGAAATTCGCCGTCGGCCCCGCCAGAGCCATCCACGCCGAGCGACGCGGATGACGCCGCTCCCAGAGCGGGTCGAAGGGTGCGCTCGCCCAACCGAACATGGTGTGCATGGCGAGAAACGAGAGGAGAGGGATTACGATCATGCCCCAAGGCTCGCGCCGCATGTGCGGGACGGGGTTGAGCGAAACCTGCCCGCCGAGCGCCGCCGTTTCGTCGCCGCCTATTTTGGCGACGAGCGCATGCGCGGCTTCGTGGCAGGTGGTGGAAAATAGAAAGGCGACATACCAGATGAATCCGAAGACGAGAAGATCGGGTGTGAGGTCAGACAAAGAGTTGGGCCCTTTCGTTTGCTCCGGTCAAGCAGACTAGAGGTTGTCCCTTCGCTTTGCAAGCTGTACCGCCATGTTCGATCTGTCAGCAAATTCAGAATCGCTTCAGGTTGATGTTTTCTGGCGCCGGGACGGCACCTCTCCTCTACCCAAACTCCCCCCAGTCAGTGTTAGACTGCCAGCATGGCGACCAGGAACAAAAAGAAAAAGCAAAGCAAATCCAAGACTCAAAACAAAGCTGGAAAAGCCGGCGCCCGCAAGCGTCCGGCGAGTAGAAAATCGGCGCGGAGCGCCAAGCTTTCGCGGAAACCATCTACAAAAAAGAAAGCGCTCAAAGGCGGAGCTCCAAAGGCTAGAAAGACAAAAAAGAAGAAAAGAGTTCGCGGCAAACATGAAGAAATAAGCTCCGTGAATTTCGAGCCTAAGGGTCTCGGCGCGCGCTCGGGAGGCCAGTCCGGTGATCTCCAAGGCCTGTCGAATGTCGGCCGGGCGGACTCGGAGAGCGTGGATGAACTTCTCGAGGAAGGCAATGCGTTTGAGGCGGAAATCGTCAAGGGAGTTGAAGACGTTCCCGATGCCGATGAAAGCGAAGTACGGACCCACGAAGTTCCGGAGGACGACGTCCCTGAGGAGTATCTCGAAAAGGATGAGTGAGAGCGCGAGCGGTTCGCAGTACGAATGAGGGTATTAAGAAGGAGGAATATTTCGCTCCATGAGATTTCGTAGCGTCGCAGTTACCTTTTTAGTGGCTGCTCTTTTTGCCGCCGCAGCGCACTCCCGGAACGAAAAAGCTACGACAAATTCTTCCGCGGGTTCCTCTAAAGCCTTTCTTGGCCGCTGGGATTTGACTCTAAAGGCGCCCGCTCGCGAATATCCTTCCTGGCTCGAGTTGCGAGAGGAAAATGGCCAACTGAAAGCCGAAATGGTGGGCCGCTGGGGCAACGCGCGGCCGCTGCCAAGCGTTGAGATTTCGGACGGCCGCCTCAAATTTGTCTCACAGAAGGAAGAGGAGGACAGCAAGAACGATCTCATTTTCGAAGGCAAGCTCTCGGGAAATATTCTTTCCGGTACCCTGATTGGCCCCGATGGCAAGACCTGGCGATGGACTGGCCGCCGCGCGCCTTCATTGAAGCGAACCTCCGCCTCGACCTGGGCTGCTCCCGTTGCACTTTTCAACGGGAAGGATTTAGCGGGTTGGCACGAGTCTTTGCCAGGAGCATCGCCCGCGTGGAAAGTCGAAAACGGAAACCTCATCACCCCCGGCAATGGCCCTGAACTTATCGGCAATCGAAAGTTCGAGGATTTCAAGCTGCATGTCGAGTTTAACTGCGGAAAGGAATCCAACAGCGGCGTCTATCTTCGCGGCCGGTACGAAGTGCAGATCGAAACCGATTCCGCCGCGGAGCCGCCAAGCCACCACACGGGAGGCGTCTACGGATTCCTCGCACCGGCTCCGGAGCTTCCCCGCAAGCCCGGCGAGTGGCAGACCTATGACATCACTCTGATGGGACGGATGATCACTGTCGTCCAGAACGGTCAGACGGTCATCGACAATAAGGAAATCCCGGGCATTACGGGCGGCGCTCTGGATAGCCATGAAGAACTGCCTGGCCCGATCTATCTTCAGGGCAGCGAAAAAGGCCACGTGATGTTCCGGAGCATCGTTCTCACTCCGGCCAGCAAGTAACGGTCCTTCTTGACGGTCAAGGTCTCCCTCTGACGGGACGAAAGCGAACGTCGGGATTGCTGGAAAATGAAAGATAATTCTAGACTTTACTAGACATTTCTGCCATCACAGTCTAAAATCGTTGATGAGGGAAAAACCTCATGGCCAAAACACAAACCAAAAAAATCGGCCTGGAGATGGATGCCCGGCTCTATCAGGAGCTCTCCAGGCTGGCCACGGAAAATGGACAGTCTCGCCGCTTTCTACTCGAGAAAGCCCTGGAGCACTATTTGCGCTTCGTGGTCCCGTCTCAAGGCACGGTACGGCCTGAAGTCATGAGCCATTTCCGCCGCTCGACCGACAAAAACCGCAAGCTCCATCAACTCCTGGCCAAGTAAACTGCGTGGCAACTGAAAAGGACTCTTCGCATCGATCCATTTACCTGACGGTGGGTGAAGCAATCGAGATGCATCGTCAGCTGATCGATGAATTTGGCGGCATCCACGGACTTCGCGACCGGGCGCTTCTTGAAGCGGCCATCTTCCGTCCCCAGAACGGCTATCATGACGACCTTATCCACGAGGCCGCAGCCCTCATGGAGTCGCTTGTTAACAACCACGCTTTTTTCGACGGCAACAAGAGAATCAGTCTGGCCGCGACCGACACTTTTCTCCGCATCAACGGTTATTCCCTGAAGTTGGAACCGTCAGCCTCTTACAAGTTCATTACTGAATCCATGAGCCGGGGGGAATTTCGCCTCCGTCAGATTCGAGAATGGCTCTCAGAGCACGTGCAACCGCTCGAAGAAGTCTGAGCGCACTCCCTGTTGGGCCGCTTTTTTTACCAAGGCGAATTTTAGCCCGTTGGTTCGAAGTGTGTTGGGTCACAAGAAGAGCTTCGATACAATAATCCGCTTGAGATGTAAGATGTCCGCGACCATCTGACTAGGAGCCAACATGCAGAGGATTCCAAGATTCTGGCTTGCCTTCGTGCTCATCGTCTTGCCCCTTACAACCCGATCTATCGTTGCGCAGGAGCGCCCCATCGTTCTCAGAGCGCAGACGGTGCTCGACGGCAGAGGGCAAGCACTTCACAACACTATCCTGGTTATCGAACATGGGAAAATCGCAACGATCGGCGGAGACGCACCGGCTGGCGCGATCACTTACAATCTCTCCGGCTTGACCGTCACTCCTGGCTGGATCGACACGCACGCGCACATTTACTGGCACTTCGAAAACGGCCGCCTCGCCGGGAGAGATGAGCCTTCTGTGCGAGCCATGCTTCACGCAGCGGACAATGCCATTCTTACGCTGAACGCGGGCTTCACAACTATCCAAAGCCCCGGCTCACCCCAGGACAAGGACCTGCGCGACGCCCTTGCGCGCGGCACCATTCCCGGGCCGCGAATGCTGACTTCCCTTGAGCCTCTCGACGAAAAGAGCGGTCCGCCGGAAAAGCTGCGCGAACTTGTCGGCGAACGAAAGCAACAGGGCGCCGACTTCATCAAACTCTTCGCCTCCAAGAGCATCCGTGAAGGAGGGGCGCAAACGATGACCGACGAGCAACTCCAGGCCGCCTGCGGCGAGGCCAAAGCCCTGGGGATGCGCGCCATTGTTCACGCCCATTCCGCGGAAGCCGCCAAGGCGGCGACTCTGGCGGGATGCACCTCGATCGAACACGGTGCGTACGTTACCGACGACGTTTTCTCGCTGATGGTGCAGCACGGCACCTTTTACGACCCCAACATCGGGCTGGTGCTGCAAAATTATCTGGAGAACAAGGAAAAATTCTTGGGCATCGGCAATTACAACGAACAAGGCTTCGCCTTCATGGAAAAGGGAATCGGCATCGTCCTCGACACGTTCAAGAAGGCGCTGACTCACAAGGATTTGAAACTTGTGTATGGCACGGATGCCGTGGCAGGCGCCCACGGCCGGAATTACGAGGAATTCATCGTCCGGGTGCGCGATGGAGGGCAGGATCCGATGGCCGCAATCATGTCCGCAACTTCAATTTCCGCGGATTCGCTGGGGATGAAAGGCAAAATCGGCGCGATCGCTCCAGGATTGGACGCGGACATCATCGCCATGGACGGCGACCCGCTCCACGACGTAACTGCCGCCCGCCGGGTGGTCTTCGTCATGAAGGGCGGCAGAGTGTATGAGAATCTTGCGCCGGACGCAAAGAGACACGCGGCGAATTGAAGTTCAAGCTCCGCGCCTCACCGGACCAGGCTCCACGGATAAATCCCCACATTGATCTTCATTATGAAGTAGCTGAAACCGCCGGGATCGGGCTTCGGTTGGTGAGGCGTGTCTGGAGGAATCAACAGCCAGTCGCCCGCTTTCACCTTGAAGGTTTGGCCGTCGATGATTGGCTGACCGCGATACTCTCCCGGAACCGGACCGTCCTTATCCATGAGATTCTGCCGGTTGGCAATCTTCCCGCCCACAATCATTTCGCCCGTGCCGCCCGTGATGACGTAAAAATCGTAAGCGCCGGCGTGCATTTCGGCGTCGTCCCACACGCTGTTCACTTTCGTCAGGCTCAGCACGGGTTGCTCGCGATGCATGCGATACAGCATGAACATGCTGAAATTCCGAGTCTGAACATGTACCGGCCCGCCGCCGATGGACTGCGAACTTCCGCTGCCCGCCCGCGCGACCAACTTGGCGGCCCTTTCCGCCATCTGTTCATGCGCCTTATGAATGTCGTCGATGCTCCAGAACATGACGGGCGGCGCGTCGGGCGCGAGTACGGGCTGTCGCGGTGAGTTGTAACCAAACGGCATCGTCTCGGCTTTCTTTTCCTGAGCCATTGCGGTTGGCGTAAGAGAAAAGCCGGCCAAGTGTCCTCTCAAAACTTCCGAAGGTCCGGGATTCGAAGCGTACCCCGCGATGTACCCAATGCATGCAGCCGCGAACACGATGCCTGAGAACACTATTTTTCTACTGATCATGATTCGAGCCTCCATCAATCGATTGCGGGGAGTTGTTCGGCTGCGACGACGGGCGCCGGAAAACTCCCTGACTGTTTCTTTGATTCCGGTTTCACCGCGTCAAATCGAATCTCTTTCAGGAATTCCGTCTGTCGAGACAGCTCTGCTTTTCCGGCGGGAAACTTGTTGGCGCTCAATGTGAACGCGAGGATGTCCGCATTTTGCTGGCGGTTCAGTTTTCCGGGAGTGTTCTGCGGCATGGTTTTGCGGATTCTCTCAAACAAATCGGCGAGAGGCAGTCCGTTCCAGTTGGACAGGAAGGCGCCGCCCGTCAGCGGCGGCGCCGACTCGCCGCCAGCAAGTGCCTCGCCGTGGCAGCCGGCGCATTCCTTATGATAGAGCGCCTCTCCGCGTTTGGCCTGCTCATCCGTGTAGACGCCGTCCCACACGGAACGCGATTCGGCGGCCGGCGGCTCTTGCGCGCGGAGCGCCAGGTGCGCTCCGCCAACTATCGACAGGCAGAGACATGCAGTCACCCTGCTGGATATCTTCACGTAGCGTCTCCGATCACTCGCCAGAGCCAGGCAGCGTGTATGCGATGTACTCGCCGGAGTAAGGCCCACCGCTGACAGCGACAACGATGTACTGCTTGCCGTTCACCATGTACGTCATCGGAGAACCGCTTTGCGGCGCAGGCATGTACACCGCGCCCACCTCTTTTCCCGTTTGCTTGTCGTACGCGCGCAGCATCGCGCCGCGCGGATGATCCGCCGTAGTCGTCACCTGGCCCTCGCCGGCGATCACCAGCGTTTTCGTAACCAGCGTGCCGATGTTGTAGGTTTGCTGGCCCGTTCGCGCAATGTTCCAACTCTTGAATGCCGGATTATTGCGCACCACATCCGGCGTCTCACCGTGAGCGGTCTGCCAGAGAATTTTGCCTTCGTCGAGATCGATCGCGGTTATCGTTCCGTAGGGCGGTTTGATGAGCGGCAACCCGTCCACGTTCATGCGCACGTACGTACTGGGCGCCGCTTTCTTCGGCGGCATTGGTGAATCCGCGCCCGCATTTTCGCCCGGGCCCCTCAGAATGCCTACCTCTCGGCCAGCGACTCCGGCGATGTAGTTCAAATCGGAAACATCTTTTGGAGCAGGAACCAGCCCGATCGGTTCCACGCAGGCATTGCAAGCGAAGATATAAGCGATGTGAGTTTCGGGATCGTACGATCCTCCCGGCCAGTTCGTTCCGCCGGATGCGGTGCCCAATGTCAGCGTGCCTAGCGGACCGTCCACCTTGCTGGCAACCGGCGGCGTAAAGACGGGACCCAGATGATACTTGGAAGCTATCGCCTTGGCTTTCTCGCGAAGGTCGGGGCTGAAGTCGATCAAATCATCGACGGAAACTCCGTTGCGGCTGTAGGCGGGCGGTTTCGAGGGTATCGGCTGCGTGGGGGAATACCACTCGCCAGGCACATCGCCGACTTCGACCTTCTTTTCTTCGATCGGCCAGACCGGCTTGCCCGTAATGCGATCAAAAACGTAGAGGAAGCCTTGCTTTGATGGCTGCGCCACGGCCTTGACCGGTTTGCCGTCCACCACGATGTCGGCCAGGATCGGCGCGGACGAGATGTCCATGTCCCACAGCGGATGATGCACCAATTGGAAGTGCCACTTTCTCTGGCCGGTTTTCAAATCCACGCAGACGAGACTTTCCCCGAACAAATTATTTCCTGGCCGGTGCCCTCCGTAATAATCGCTGGTGGGCGATTCGACCGGCAGATAGACCAGCCCAAGCTGCTCATCGACGGTGATCTGCGTCCACACGCCCGTGTTTCCCGTGTACTCGGCAGAGTCCTTCAGCCAGCTGTCGTAACCAAACTCTCCTTTCTTCGGAATGGTGTGAAATATCCAGAGGCGTTTACCGGTGCGCACGTCGAATCCGCGCACGTATCCTTTATTGTTGCGCATGCTCCTCGGAGTCATTCCCTCGCGAAACGAGGCGCCCACAATCACCGTATCTTTGGCTACCACCGGCGCCGACTGAATGCCGATTTCGCCGGTGGTCAAATCCGGGAGGATGGTCTGATCGTCGTTGAGTTTCAAATCCAACGCACCGCCAGTTCCAAACGAGGTGATCGGCATGCCGGTCTTTGCGCTCAAGCAGATGAGGCGGAAGCCCGGAGTGACATAGAAAATTCGCTCTTCCTTGCCGTCTGTCCAGTACGCCAGACCGCGGCCCGAAAGTTGTCTTGGCGCGGCGGCTCCGCGCGCGCCTTCGTGTTCGCCGTGAATCCAGAGCAATTCGCCCGTGGCAGGATCCAGCGCAATCACGGCGCGCCTTGAGCCTGCCGTTGCGTAGAGAACGCCGTTCACCATTAGCGGCGTGCCTTCGAGCTTGTACTCCGGACGGTTCCCGAAATTGTCAGTCTTGATGCGCCATGCGATTTCGAGATCGTTGAAGTTGGAGGCGTTGATTTGGTCCAGTGGACGATAGCGCGTTCCCGCGAGATCGGCGGCGTAGGTTGGCCATTCCGCGCCTTTGGCGCCAGATTGCCCGAAGGCGCCGGCTGGAGAGAACGCAAAAAACGCGATCAGCCCAAGACTCAGCGCTAAAATACCCCGCTTCTTCTCAACGCTCTTTTTGCGACGCATCAATCGTCCTCCGCTAGATTGTCCAATCTCTGATGATACCGCTCGAAGAACTCATCCCATCTTCTTGATTTCATCCAGTGCTTGCTGGATGGTTGCTTTTTGCTCTTCGGTAACATCGGAGTTGGGCGGCCGCTGGTAAAACTGCCGCGTCCCCATTTGCAGGCTGAGGGCATACTTCATCGGTCCATATTCGTCCACGCCACCCGCGCGCAACAGCTTCAGGGCCGCTTCGAATTTGGCCAGAGGCTCGGAGATGTCCTTGCCGGCGCGCTTCGCTGCGAAGATGGCGGCTATAAGCGCCGTGAAGTTGTTGCCTTCCGCCAAGATTGCGCCCATTCCGCTATCCAGCGCGTACTTGAGATTGGTTGTGGTGCCCGTCCGCATGTTCAGCTTGGGGAATTCGGCGACAAACTTGTGATATTCCTCCACATCCGACCTTGAGTCCTTGATTCCCGCCAGGTTCGGATATTTTTCGAGACTATGCATCAATTCGAGGGAAATCGGGATGCCGGTGGCAAACGGAATGTGATAGAGATTGATGGGGATGGTCACTTTTTCGAAGATAAGCGAGAAATATTTCGTCAGGCCATCAAGCCTGGGATGCTTGTAGTAAAAAGGAGGGACGATCAGCAGCCCATCCGCGCCGTTCTCCTGGGCGTGCACGGAAAGTTCCAGCGTTTCGGGAAAATTGGAAGTCCCCGGCGACACGATGATGTCCAAACCATTTCTGTGCTTGAACGCGACTTCCGCGATCTTTTTGCGCTCCGCGGTCGAAAACGAAGGGAATTCTCCCGTCGTGCCCAACACCACGACTCCATCGGCCCCCTTCTCCTTGAGGTAGGCGAGAAGGTCCTTATAGAGGTCGGGGTCGAAATTGAGGTTTTTGTCGCAAGGCGTGGACGCCGCAACCCAAAACCGCACTTTGCCTTCTGATGCGGTGGTCGTCTTGTCGACGTCTCGCGGTGGCGCACTGGCCTCTCCGGAAAGGCCTGCTTCTCCAACGACGCCGAGCGCCGCAGCCGCGCCGATGGCACCAAGAAAAGTTCTCCGAGTCGTTTCCATGAGATGACCTCCAGAAGTTGCCGCGAGTCTAAGTCAGGGCGGTCCAAATCTCAAAGCGTTAGTTCTGCGCGAAAGTGCGTGGGATCATCGCATCTCCAGGCATAAAGCAAATCAGACCAGCTGTTGCATACTGGCGTCGGGAACTCGCGAGGGCATCTTAAAATGGACATGTACGGGAATCGAGACTGCGAACTGACCGGAAACGCGACGTAACGTCCCACAATCGGACGGTCTTTGACACGCCCATTTGACCCACTCACTGCATTAGTCCTCTGTTTTCATGGCTTTAGTGGCCTTCTCGCGTGGCGCTCGAGGTGCGACTTCCCCAAGAGTCATGAGTACCGCGACCGTAGCGCTGGAAACGTACAAGCTGAATGCCTCGAACGCTGGCAGCGCCTTGACCGCCGCAAAGAGGAAAGTATTGGCGGACGCTCGGCTTGGAGATGGCGAGGCCTTTGCCGAAATGGTCCTGCCTTACTCGCCTGGACTATACCGCCGCGCTCTGCGAGTGACAGGAAACGCGGCCGATGCCGAGGACGCGCGTCAAGAAGCGCTTCTCAAGGCGTTCTCGCGCCTGAGCCAATTTGCCGGGCAACAAGTTGAGGGAAAAGACAATCTTCACGCGTGGGTTTCTCGAATAACCACGAATGCGTCGATCGATCTGATTCGCCAGCGGCGGGAAGGGAAGTACGTCTCACTCGAGGAGCCCGGCCTCGCTCCGGATGAATCGTTTGGCAGTCGGCTCGCTGCCCGCACGGAAAATCCCGAGGAGCTGTACGCTCGACAGGAGATGCGTGGATTGATGGCCGGAGCAATCGCCCGCCTGTCTCCAGACTTGCGCCAAATCTGTCTGCTGCGCGACGTTCTTCAGTATTCGACTCACGAAGTCGCTGCGCGGCTCGGCATCTCTACCGTCGCCGTGCGCCTGCGGCTCTTTCGCGCCCACCGTAGGCTGCGCGAAACCGTCAGAGATCGTATGCGGCAGAAGCAACGATGCTCGGTGACGAGTATCGCGCGCCAGCGCGCAGCGAAGCCTGCACGGCCAAAGCGCGAGCAACCGTTTCTGCAAGTGAACTCCCAAGCCGAATACGCCTGCGGCGACTGACAGATTATTTGCTGGGAAGCATCCGCACCGCAGCGTCGCTCAGCGCGAGGCTACTTACGCTGTTCCGTCCAATTGCTTCCTTTCTTAGCAAGCTGAAGCAGCCGCTTCGGGCCACTGACGAAGGGACTACCCAGTTCGTAGAATCGAAAAAGCCGGTCGGCGGCATGTGTGATGCCGATGCGTACGGTTCTTGCGACGGCAACGTCAGCGGTGAAAGTCTGTTCAGCAGATTTGGGACTCTCCATCACTCCCAGCCAAATCGGACCGCGTGAAAACAGGTCGAGTCCATCGAGACGCCGGTCGATCCGCAACGCCGCGGCAAGCCGGCCGGGCCCGCGCGTGAGATCGCGAAGCTCCGTGCTCTTGCGGTGCTGTTGCATGAGCTCGATTCCTTCCAGCGGTTCCAGCGCGCGGATCAAGACTCCTCCGCCGATTCCAGCGCGCTCGCTCGAAATATTCAGCATGAAGTGCATGCCATAGTTGAAATAAACGTAGACGTGCCCGTGGCGCAGAAACAACGAGCGGTTCCGCCGGGTCTCGCCGCGAAAATGATGTCCCGCGGGGTCGCCGGGCGGGTAACCTTCCGCTTCCACGATGCGGCCGCTGAGCCGGCCCTCGGGCAGCTCGTGCACCACAACCTTGCCGATGAGAAACCGGGCAAGTTCCAGCGTGTCGCATGGAAGCTCTTTTCGAGTGAGGCGGCGAATTTTAAGTTGGCGCTCCGGCACGGTTTACGAAGAACTGATATCGAGGGGCTCGTTGTTGAAGAGACGCGCGAGTTCCGCATGATCGATGACGACGGCGGGGTCCATCTGGATCGCATCGTAGTATTTTTTCTGGAAAGCGTCGCCCGATTCCGAAGGCGCAAACATTTTGCGCGCGAGTGAGATGGCAGTGCGAACGTCTTCAGGTGTGACGGGGTTCTCGCCCGCCAGAGTTTCGTCCAGGCGAACGACGAATTCGGAAATGTTATGTAACCAGCCGAATTGTTGATGGTCAATGACCAGGCGGAACAACTCACCAACCGAAACTTTTCCGTTGGCGCGCTCGTATTCGCGACGCTCCATATCGAGGAGAGTCTTGTGAACGCGCAAAAGCGCCAGCCTCAGAGCGATGAGTTTCTCTCGATCGCTTCCTTCGTTGTTGCCCGCCCCGGAAGAATTGGCCTCAGGTGGTGTCATAGTTGGTAGGCAACATTAATTCTCCGACAGATGGCCGCCAAATTCCAATCCCACCTTGACTCTCCCTGCCACTCAACCGCAAGAGCAAGGAATGTCCACTCGGAGCATCGAAGGGCCGCGCCTCCTGCTCTCCGGATAATTATTGCAACGGATGAATCTCTTATTGGTGATAACGCTTTTCGCCAACGGGCAGAGCAATCGGCAAGCGGTTTTGCGGCGGAGGCAGCGGGCAAGTGGCAAAGGCGGTGAACGCGCAGGGAGGATTTTCGAGTTTGTTAAAGTCCAACAAGAGTTCGCCCGGCTTGTCGAGGCCATGCGATGGAAGCGTGGTGTAGAGGAAGCGGCAAGCCGGATAGGTTGTCGTTGCGCTCGTGGTATCCCGAAGAATGAAAAAGAGCTTGGGAACAGCGGGATCTTCAAGCACTGGTTCAAGCCGGTAAGTCTTCCCACTCAAATCGAATTCAGCTACTCCCGGAACCATTCCCGTAGTGGTCGTCCCTACCAGCGTGGCAAACGTTTCAGACTTCGGCGGATTGTAGGGCAACCATTTTGCGTTCACTCGATACTTTATGCCTGGATCGTACCAGTTCAACCCGTGGAATCCGACAAGCGTCGCCGAGTTCGAGTCTTTCACCCGCAGCGCAAAGCGGTCTTCCCGCCGAATCACATACATGTTAAGCGTGCCTACCGTCAGGTGCGGCGCGTTTTTATCATTGTTCGCTTCCACCGGAATAACTTGAGCCCTCGCCGGAGCGCCTGCAATTCTCAAGTCGGATGGGAAACCATCAGCAGGCGGAAGCAGGTGAACGGTGGTCCCTTCGAGGCGAAGGATCCCGATATGTGCCGCGCCTTTCCCCGCGAGCCGGATCTTGTTATCCGTCGCTGTCCCAAACGCATTGTCGCCCGGCTGCAGCCACCCTAAGCCCGTAAGCGAAAGCCAACTGTCGGGCTTCAGAAGGTCGGCAACGTGTTGCACGCGCCAGGCGGCGAGTTCGTGTTCCCAGCTTCCATCCTGGGCCAACGCGGGCGCCGCGATGAAAGTGCAAAGAATCCATAGCAGGGTTACCCTGCGAATTCGCCGATCGGTCTTCATGTCAGAGATCATACCGCGGCTGCCTGCTTGAAGGGACATGCGGATTCCACTTCTGTACAGGGATGCCCGGCGCTTGGAACCGGCAAATAGCATTCACTACTACTTCGCATCATGGAAAATGATTCCCAGTGTATACCTCGTGCCGCGACGCACGCGGCTTACACCATGCTTTATGTTGACACGATAGAAACCACGAGAGCCTTTCACTGGCCGGTAACGCGTTGTGAAAATAATCGCTTCTCCTTGATTTGCGTGCACGACTTCTGCTCTTGACTGCGCACGAGGCTGTTGTTCCACCAAAATGAACTCGCCGCCTTCCCAGTCGCGCCCCGCCTGTCCCAGTAGGAACACCATCTGGAGTGGAAAACTCACTTCGCCGTAAAGATCCTGGTGAAGACAGTTGTAGCCACCCGCCTCGTAATGAAGCATTAGCGGAGTTGGCTTTTTCTGGCCCGCGCTGTGGCACACTTCCAGAAACGCGACATGCTCCGGCGGATATTTCGGACCCGGCTCGCCCAGCATTTCTAGCCAGTGGTTGGCGACTCTTGCCAGATGCGGATACGCCGAAGTTCGTAAACCCAGAACGTTCTCCGGTAGCGGATTGTCAAAATACTTGTAGTCGCCAATCCCAAAGCGATATCGCTCCATGACGATGTGGCTGCGAAAGCGCTCCGCTTCGTTGTAAACGGCAATCAGCGCAGCGCACTCATCTTCGGTGAGGAGCGTTGCGGTGATGGCATATCCTCGCGCGGAAAGTGATTCTTCCGCGGCCTTCCAATCCAGCGCGTCGATCCTCGCTTCGATTTCTCTCACATGCTTGCTTGTTTGTCGCGCAGCTTTCATGACGCCCTCTTTGGTTTTCCAGGTCCCTGTCTCGCGCCGCTAATTTATGGCACCGCAAGTCGCAATAGCTATCCGCTTTTCGTCGCCAAATAAGTTTTCCAGATATTGAGCAGGCAGTCGTTTAGGAGGCGGACCACAGCAGAAAGATCTTAAAAATAATTGGCTTCTTTCGGAAGCCGATAAAACCTCCGTCGCCCGCACATCATCGAATTAATTGAGTTAAAAATTGATTGCCTCCGCGAGCTTGTGTGCCTTTTTCTCGCGTCGCGGCTCCTGGAGAAGAGAAAGGAGAAGTGTATGAAAATGTTGAAGCTTTCCTCGATGTTGCTCGGAAGCGCATTTTTGCTATCCGCCAGCGCCTTTGCTGCGAACACCATCAAGAAATCGCTTCATTTGTATGAAAACGTTACGGTCGCGGGGAAGCAATTGGCGCCCGGCGACTACAAAGTGGAGTGGAGCGGCTCGGGTCCGCACGTGGAAGTGAACATCATGCAGGGCCGCGATACCCTTGCAACGGCTTCTGCGCGGATCGTTTCACGAGCAAGCGTGAATGAACAAGACGGTTACGCTTTGGACCCAGGAAAGAGCGGCAACCAATCGCTGTCGCAAGTCTTTTTCAGCGGCGAAAGATTCGACCTGGATTTTGGCTCCGCATCGAAGGCAAGTGCATCCCACGGAGCAAATTCTAGCGGCACAAATTAACGAATCCTTCGATTTCGGGTAGACGGAGAATCAGACCTTGCAGGAGGAGTCTTCGCGAGGCCTGATTCCACCTGTCGCAACGCAAAAAATCAGCCGGAAATCACAAGGTTGCTCTTTGTCTTGAGCTTTGCGGGACCGAGGCTATGGCAGCCGGCGCTTCGTTCCCGTTTTCATCGAGGTGGAACTGAGCGGCTTCCGTGGATCCGGCCAGCGCCGTCGTAGAAGAAGCGCCGCCAGATACCACTTGCGCGATTTCGTCGAAGTAGCCCGTGCCAACAAATTTCTGGTGCGTCACCGCGCGGTAGCCCAGCTCCTGCGCGGCAAATTCTTCCTGTTGGAGCTTCGAATACGCCGTCATTCCGGCCTGTGCATAACCACGCGCCAGATGGAACATGGACATATTGAGCGCATGGAAGCCGGCCAGCGTGACGAACTGGAATTTGTATCCCATCTTGCCAAGTTCTTGCTGGAAATTCGCTATCGTCACGTCGTCGAGCTTCTTCTTCCAGTTGAAGGAAGGAGAACAGTTATACGCCAGCAATTTGTCAGGAAACCTGGCGTGGATTGCATCGGCAAAAGCCTTCGCTTCGCCGAGATTCGGCGTCGAGGTTTCGCACCACAGTACGTCGGCGTACGGTGCGTACGCGAGCCCGCGCGCGATTGCCGCATCGATTCCGCCGCGAAATTGATAGAAGCCCTCGGCCGTACGCTCTCCGTAAATGAATTGGCGATCGCGCTGGTCGGCGTCGGAAAGCAGCAAGCCGGCCGAATTCGCGTCTGTCCGGGCGATAAGAATCGTTGGCACACCGCAAACGTCCGCGGCTAGCCTCGCTGCCGTCAGTTTCTCGATGAACTCCCTGATCGGCACAACTACTTTCCCGCCCAGATGTCCGCATTTTTTCGCGGATGAGAGCTGGTCTTCGAAGTGCACCCCTGCGGCCCCCGCTTCGATCATGGATTTCATCAGTTCGTAGGCGTTCAGCGAGCCGCCAAATCCTGCTTCCGCGTCCGCCACGATTGGCGCAAACCAGTAAGTTCCACTCTTTTTCCCTTCAGCCGATTCAATTTGATCCGCGCGGAGCAGCGCCCGGTTGATTCGTTTCACAAGGTTCGGCGCGGAATCGCAAGGATACAGGCTTTGGTCCGGGTACACATCGCCGGCCGTGTTCCCGTCCGCAGCGACTTGCCAGCCGGAGCCGTAGATCGCTTTCAGTCCGGCTTGCACCATTTCGATCGCTTGATTTCCCGTGATAGCACCGAGCGCGGGAACGTACGCTTCGCTGTGCATCAAATTCCACAACCGCTCCGCGCCCAGGCGCGCCAGCGTGTACTCGATTTGAATTGTCCCCCGCAGTCGCAGTACGTCATCGTAAGAATATGGACGCGTGATTCCCGCCCAGCGCGCACTCGTGTTCCAGTCGCCGCCCAAGTGCATTGCTTTTCCGTTTGAACCGTTCGTCCCGTTCGATGACATGTGCATCTCCTTGCAGATTCCTGGTTTCAGATCCGATTGGCGCAGTTCCTGCCAAAAGACAACCGCAGTCGCGCTTCACGCCGGCGTAAACTCGTGCCTCCGAATCATTTCTTCGCTTAATTTGCGTCCTTCGCGGAGCGAAGCTGCCGCGAGGGGATTATTCGCATTCGCAGGCTCGTTAAGCAGCCGCTCCAGCTCTTCGTCAAACAGCCGGCTGATCAATTCCGGCGTGTGCCGGACGGGGATTCCCGCTTCATCGACGATCTCCACATTGCTCGAATGGTTCAGCCGTTGCGCAATCATCAGGCGATAGATGCGATCGGTGGCGAGGTCTTCCATGTAGCCATCCAGCAGGCTCGCGCCTTTCCCGTTCAGAACGCCGTTGCGATAGCGAATCACTGTCCGGATAGCCGCACGCGTTCCGGCAAGCGTGCGTCGGCCGACGCCGATAGGGCAAGGCCGCAGATTTGGATGTGCCTCGCGGTTTTTGGGACGTGCGCTGAATTGATTGGGAATGGGGAATTGCGCGACGGCAATCGCGTTCTGATCGGGGTGTCCGGTCCAGGCCCCATCCATCAACGAATTCGATTCGTTCTTCTTGTCTTCCGCAAGGACTTTCAGGGCCCGCGCATTGAGTTCCACATCTTCGCGGCTAGGGTAAAGCGCAGTCATCCCGCCAATCGCCAGCATTCCGTGCTTGTGGCAGATCTCCGGCATCAACTCACGCAAGTTTTGGAAGAATGCGACGTTGTGCGGGATGGTGTTGCGATCCGGTAGAACCCACTCCGGATTTTCCAGATTGAAATGGATCAGGCTCGCCATGTAATCCCAACGGCCGAGGTTCAGTCCCAGAATGTGCTCGCGCAGATTCCATGCAAACTCTTCCATCTGGTAGGCGAGCGGGTGCGATTCCACGAGCGCCATGCACTTGATCGCGTCTCTTGCTATCCCTTTGGCGCGGGCGATCATCTGGAAGAGATCGCGCCACCACAGCGCCTCGTCGGCGGACTCCGATTTCGGAATATAAATGCACAGCGGATGCTTCAGAGCGCTGAAATCCGCCTGATACGCGACCATCGCCACGTCGAAAAGTGAAGCAGGCAGCAGCTCGCCCGGAAGCACACCTGCCTGGTGAAGATGCAGGCCGCGGGGCCGCGTGAAAATCACCGTGCTGCTTGGCAAAATGCCGACGGTATTTTCCTTCTTTCGGTCGTGGTACGACAGCCGGCCAGCCAGAGCCTCGAGAATATTGCGAATGCCGCGAGTCGTGTGCTCCCATGTGTTGGCGTTTGAATCTTCAAGATCCAGCATTACGCCAGGCGCACCGGAGTTCAGCATCTTAACGACAAGCTCGGCGTCATCAGCGGGGCCGGTCATTTGGTTGCGCTGATCGGCACACCAAGCCGGCAACTCGATGTGCCAGGAATTCGTCGTGGCAACGGAGGGCGGCAGGTAATTCGGCAACTTTCCGGCATGAGCGTCGACCAGTGCCCGCTCCCGCCGCAAAATAAGCGCGCGCTGGCGGAGCGTTAAGGCTGCGTGCAGTGGCGCCAGGAACTCCAGAAATCCTTCGGGCAGGTCGCGCGTGGCGTCGAAATCTTCCGGCGCAGAGTTAACCGGCATAAGTCGGTCAGAGAAGGGGAGAGGTGCGGTTACAGGATTGGGTTTCGCGGTTGCCGTGGCCATGTTTTCTTGCAAGCCTCCCAGGACTGTCGATGGACGTCGTCGAGCCGTGCGTAGACACGGGCAATTCGAAGGCCACTTGCTCTTCTTTGGCGTTTTGTAACCGGCGTCCCATCAATCAGATAGGGTGCCAGCCACGCACTACGGAGTGGCGAGTTCCGCGCAGTGCATGGAAATGTCAGGAATTTACACACCTGGGATTCATAATTTCCCAAACATGTCTTTCTGTTCAAAATGCTGAACACGTGTTCAAGACCCAATCCACATTTCAAAGACCCGTCGATCTGTCTAGGTCGTTGTTCAATATCCTGAACATGTATTCTATACTTGGGACGAAACGGCTTTGCACATCCTAGGAGGCCCGCCGTGGCAGGAACCGATTCGAGCCCCGCGACCGCCGTCGAACGCGCTCTTAACATCCTCGAAAACGTCGCTCATCGCCGCGACGGTCTCACCAATTCCGAGATCAGCCGTAAACTTGCCATCCCAAAGAGCTCGGCAAGTTACATTTTGCGAACCCTGGAACGGCGCGGCTACCTCCGGCGCGACGCCAGCTCCGGGCGCTACTGTCTCGGGCTAAAGATTCTCAGCTTGGGCGGAGACGCGCAGTCGAATTTGGACATCGCGGATGTGGCCCTCCCATTCATGCGGTCGCTCGTGGAGCGCGTGCACCTGACAGCGCACCTCGCTGTCCTGGATCAGGGGGAAGCCGTTTACATTGAAAAAGTCGAGGCACCAGGCTTTTTCAAAGTGAACACATGGGTGGGGCGAAGAATGTTCCTGCACTCCACAAGTGTGGGCAAAGCATTGCTCGCGTGGCTGCCCAAGCAGGAGCTGGAAGCCATCATGCGCCAGCACGGCATGAAAAAACGCACTCCCAAAACCATCACCACGATGACGCGGTTGCTGGCCGATCTCGAGCTTGTGCGAACCCAGGGGTATGCCGTCGATGATGAAGAAAACAGCGTCGGCGCCAGGTGTTTGGGCGCCCCGATTTTTGACGCTGCGGGCAACGTGGCTGCCGCGCTTGGCGTCAGCGGCACGCTTACGCAAGTGGACGAAGAAAACCTGCCGAAATTCGTGGAAGCATTGAAGGAAACCACTCGGCGGATTTCCAGGCAGCTAATAAGGAGTGGAGCGGCGGGAGGCGCCTGATGCTCCCGCCGCCCGTTACTTCTTATTTTCCGTAGTTTCCAACGGTGAGGTTGTTCTTCACGGAAAATACATTGGGGACCTGGCTGGCACGCAGATTGGCCAGATTCTTGTCCGAGTCGTTATCCACGATGCCCTCCAGAGTAACATTTCCATTTTTGACGATGATGTGAATCGAAGGCACTGCCGAATAGCCATAACGCGAAAGCGACGTGTCCCCATAAATTGCGCGATACACGGCCCGGCGCGATTGGTCATCCATCGGTGACAGCGGCAGGACTTCAATATTGTTGACGACGGATCCTACTCCGTCGATAGTTTTCACCACTCCCGCGGCGTCAGATTTGAGCGTGGGACGCACAACCTGTCCTCCCAGAATGACTTTGTCTCCTTCCACCCTGTAGGTGAGATTGTCGAAGACAGTGTAGTACGGCAGCATGACGAGTTGATGCCGAACTTCGCGAACCAATTGTTTCTCCGTCTTCGGCTCGCCTTGACTCTTGGATTTTTGGAGCGGAGTGGCTGGGATGGGTAACGCGGTTGCAATGAACACAGAAAGTAGAATCGCTGTGAGAATGGCCCGGAGTCTGATCTTCACGTTCTACTCCTTAACTGAGTTGGGTCGACCTCCCTTGGTTAGATTCAAGATGCACCCGAATAGGGTGCACACCCGATTAAAAGCATGCAGATGCTAGCATAATAAAATATCATTCTGCGGCCGGCACAATCCTGGCAGCTAGCTGAAGTCCTTTGCAGGCGAAGATGCCTGCAAGGGGTAGCTGCTCGAGAGGGAGCGGCGAATTGCTGATTATCGGACATCGCGGAGCATCCGGCCACGCGCCAGAGAACACTTTGGCGGCGTTCCGCAAGGCCGTCGCGCTGGGAGCAGCCTTTATCGAGACGGACTTGCAGCTCTCGCGGGACGCCCGTTTCGTTGCGATTCATGACGACAGCGTGGACCGCACGACGAATGGCCAGGGCAAGGTGCATGATCAAACCCTCGCTTCGTTGCGACGGCTGGACGCGGGCTCCTGGTTCGGAAGCGAATACACTGGTGAACGCATTCCGACCCTCGAAGAAATTCTCGAGTTCACAAAAAAAAATGACATCGTGTTTTACCTCGAGCTGAAGCCCAGCGGCTCCTGGGGCGGGGAACATGCCCTTATCGGCGCGCTGCGAGAATCGGGAGAAGTGGCGCGCGTGGTTGTGATTTCGTTCGATCCCGCGATTCTGGCGGGATTGCGCAAGATCGAACCGACGCTGATGACCGGGGTGTTGTATGACGGGCAACTCGCTGATCCGTTGAAATCCGCTCTGGATGTGGGCGCGCGGCAGATTGTCGTTCGCGGGGACCTGGTCACCCCTTCGATGATTACGGAAGCGCATAAGAGGGACGTGCAGGTGGTGTGCTGGACCGTAAATCATCCGGCACACATCCGGCTTCTGATGGGCGCGGGAGTCGACGGCATCATGAGTGATTATCCAGACCGGTTGCTCGCCGCGGCGAGGAAGGACGGCGAGAAAGGTTAGTGCGCAGAAGTAAGGGACGCGTGAAGAGCCGCGAATTGCGGGACGGAAAGTTGCTCTGCGCGCGCATCCGCGCGCAGATTCTGCGCTGCAAGAGCCTCGCGGACGATTGGCGGCTTCGCCAATGACCGCAAATTGTTGACCAGGGTTTTTCGTTTCTGCGAAAAACATAGCTTCACAAAATCCAGAAAAGCGGGTTGATCGGGAAGCGATAGTGAGGCCCGTTCGCCGGGGAAGCGAAGAGTCACCAGCGCGGAGTCAACCTCAGGCGGCGGGCTGAACGCGCCGCGTGGGATGTGTAGGACCAGCTCCGGGCGGCTAAAGAGCTGCGTTACGACGGAAAGATATCCAAACAGCTTTGTCCCCGGTTTTGCGGCAAGACGCAAGGCGACTTCTTCCTGAATGACGATATGAATTTCATCGATGCGGTCCGCGAACAAGAGCAAATGATGAAGAATCGGCGAGGTGATGTAGTAAGGCAAATTGCCGTAGACGCGGATGCGGCGTTCGCAGGCGAGCGCGGCCAGATCAGTTTCAAGAACATCGGCGTGAACAACGGAAAGATTCTGAAATTTCTTCGGAAGCTTATCCAGGCGCGCCGCCAGCAGTGGATCCAGCTCAATTGCGTAGGCGGCGTCGCCCGTGGCGGCGAGATACGCGGTCATTTCGCCGTGGCCCGCGCCGATTTCGATCCAGCAGTGCGGCTGATGCGGCTCAGCCTGCGCGCGCTGGGGTGAGTGCGGCGAAACGCCAATGGCGCGCGCGATTTGTTCGCGCCATCCGGCGTCCGACAGAAAATGTTGTCCGAGACGTTGACGGGCCATGCCGCGGAGAGTGTATCAGCAAGCGCTCATCTCGGTTCGGATGGTTCGTTCTTGACGGCGCGAATTCCCTCCAGTAGCGTAAAATGAGTGCGCACGATGCGATCAACACAGTGAATGCTCCGAAAAAGACAAAAACACGAAGGTCGCCAAGAGAGCCGGGTACTGAGAAGCGAGTGAGAATACTTTTCGTAGCATCGGAGGGGCTGCCGTTTTCCAAGACCGGGGGCCTGGCAGACGTTGTCGAGGCGCTGCCTAAGGCGCTGGTGGCGCTGGGTCACGAAGTCGCTGTCGTTCTGCCGCGCTACCGGGGAACGAAGGCTGGTGTCGTGGTGATCCCCAGCATGACGATTCCCCTCGCCAATCGCTTGCGGTTTCCCGCGATTCTCGATGGAACGCAAATTTCCGGCGTCCGTTATTTTTTTGTCGATGATCCGGAATACTTTGACCGCGACGGACTCTACGGAAACAGCGCCGGCGACTTTGCCGACAACGCGGAGCGCTACAGCGAATTCTGCCGAGCGGCAATCGAAATTGTGAAACATGTTTGGCCCGCGGAGGTGATTCACTGCCACGACTGGCCGACAGCACTGGTGCCGGTCCTGCTGCGCACTTCGTATGGCGACGATCCAGTCGTTAAAGACATTCCCGTGATGTTCACCATTCACAACATGGGCTACCACGGGCTCTTCCCGAAAGTCGTCCTTGAACGCGCGGGAATTCCTATGAGTGTGTACCATCCCGCCGGGCTGGAATTCTTTGGCAATGTGAATTTCCTGAAGGGCGGGATTGTCTATTCTGACCTTTTTACGACTGTAAGCAAACGATACGCGCAGGAAATTCAGACACCGGAGTATGGATTCGGCTTGGACGGCGTGGTGCGCACACGCGCCGAGCGGCTGACGGGCATCTTGAACGGTGTGGATTACTCCGCATGGAGTCCGGATAAGGACAAGTTGATTCCAATGAAGTACTCCGCGAAGGAAATGGGGGGGAAGCACGTCTGCAAACAGGCATTGCTGGAACTTTTCGGAATTGCGCCGGAGAATGTATCCCGTCCGGTAATCGGCATCGTCTCGCGATTCGCGGATCAAAAGGGCTTCGATTTGATCGCAGAGAAAGCGTACGAGTTGATGAAAGAGGAACTCTCGCTGGTCGTCCTTGGAACCGGCGAGCGGAAGTATGAAGAGCTTTTCACGGCGCTGGCGAGTTCATTTCCAGGACGTGCCGGCGTGAAAATTGCCTATGACAACGAACTTGCGCATAAAATCGAGGCTGGCGCGGACATGTTTCTGATGCCGTCGCGTTACGAGCCTTGCGGGTTGAATCAGATCTACAGCCTGAAGTATGGTACGGTGCCGGTTGTAAGAGCGACCGGCGGACTGGACGATACCGTCGAGCCTTTCGATCTGGAGCACGGTACAGGAACGGGTTTCAAGTTCGCGGAATATTCCGGCGATGCCATGATGCACGCGATCCGGCAAGCGCTGCACCATTGCACCGACGAGCGTATCTGGAAGCGCATCCAGTTGAACGGAATGGCGAAGGATTTTTCCTGGAAGGGGCCTGCGGCGGAGTATGCAAAGCTGTACGAAGCGGCGGTGACTCTTCGAGGCGCAGCGAAGGCGTCGCGAAACCAAATCGGCGTTGCTACATCTAATTAACTTGACGAAGGAGAGACTAACAGCCGCCCTCGGGCAAGCTGTTGAGGACAAAGAACATGGCACAGAATACAGCAGAGAATATTCAGGCAGCGACGGACGCAAATTTTGAAGCCGAAGTTCTGACGGCAAGCAGCACCCAGCCGGTCATGGTGGACTTCTGGGCCGAGTGGTGCAGGCCCTGCCATATGCTGGCTCCGACGGTTGCGGAGATTGCGCACGACTATGCAGGAAAGCTCAAGGTGATGAAGTTAAACGTGGACGAGGCGATGAATTCGGCGGGGCGCTACAATATCCGCGGAATCCCCACACTGCTCGTTTTCAAGAACGGGCAGGTGGTGGAACAGATTGTCGGCGCATTGCCGAAAGATCAAATCACCAAGGCGCTGGACCGCCACGTGGCGTAATTCGCAGAATGCACGTTGCGCGAGCGGCGCGGCGAAAAAGTTAGAAAGAATGGCGGGGCATGTCGTAGAGTTGAATACGGCGTGCCCTTTACTTTTGGCGCGAGGACAGGATTTCAGGAGCAGAGATTGGCCACAGCAGAGACAGCGGCAACGGCGTCTCGGAAAATTAAGCCAGCGGATCATCCGCCCATGCTCGCGGGAGAGCGCGGGCCGGAGGCAATCTCGCGGCCTGGGCTTCACGAAACGGTTCTCAAGATATTGAAACCGCTGCCACGCGGGAAGATTCTGGATTGCCCCACGGGAGAGGGCGCGCTCGCGGAGGATTTGCTTGCTGAGGGCTTTGATGTGCGCTGCTGCGACTTATATTCGGAATTGTTCCGGTTGGATGGCGTAGAGATCAAGCGCGGCGACCTGGCAGGCACGCTCCCGTATGCGTCGGAATCGTTCGACTACATCACCTCGCTGGACGGACTCGAGCATATCGATTCGCCGCCGCAGGCGTTCCGCGAATACAAGCGACTGCTGAAGCCGGGCGGACACCTGATCATCAGCGTGCCGAACATCATGAATATCGAAGAGCGGGTAAAGTGGCTGCTTTTCGGGTATACGTCGCATTTCAAGCCGCTTTCGGAACAATTCAAAGCCAAGATTCATTACGACTGCGCGGGGAAAGACGAGATTTCTGTGCACGCTAACCCGATAGGCTACAACGAGCTGCGGTATTATCTCGAGAAGAACGGATTTGCGATTCAAGGCGTTTACCGGGACCGAAAAAAGGCGAACCAGTGGCTGTATTGGCCGTTGGTGGCGCTCATAAGGATCGTGGCAAAGTTGACGCCGGAAAAGCGACGTGAAGATCGGTGGACGAATGAGTTGGCGTCGGACCCAGTGCTGCTCGGCGGGAATACGATCATCATCCATTCCATACTGAAGTAGAACACGCTAACTTCCTTGAGGCTGTCGAGACTCTGAAGTAGAAAACTCCGCAAGAAGATTGTTCCAGCTTTGGTCCCCAATTGGGAATTTACTCGGCAAGGTGCCTACGCACTTCCCACGTTTTTCGGAAAGATGTCAAAACAAAAGAGTTAAGCGGTGGGAGTCTGCAAAAGATGTGATTCTAAATGGTTTATAAGCCTTTTGTTTTGACACCTTTGCAAGTTGCGGCGCCTCTCGCACTTTGGGATTTGGCCCGATGGCGACAGGGATCAAACGCAATAGTTTACGAGAAGTATATCACCACGGAATTTACTTAATGTGAATAAGATTCTCGGCGCAGATTCTCAGCGCAGGGGCATGATTTGGGTGAGTTGGAGACGAAGCGGGGGAATAAGATCGCAGCCCGCGTCTGAGGGCTACATGGGTTGATACATTTGCGATTCAGTATGGACACATTTACAATCCGGCGCATGGCTAGCCCTTTTGATCGACCCGTCGTTTCGATTTGTTTGTGGATGGCTGCTGTGATCCTGGCGTCTGCCGGAGCGGCGCACTCTAAATTACTTGCAGTTGAGACGGAGCAATCGAGCGGCGCGACGCCGGCCAAGATTGGCGCCATCCACGTCAGGGGACAGAAGAGCTACAGCGCGGAGCAGGTAATAGCAGCGACGGGTTTGAAAGCAGGGCAAGAATTCAATGTGAATGACCTGGATGCGGCAGCACAACGTCTGGGAAAGAGCGGAGCGTTCCCGGAGGTCAGCTACAGCTATGTACCGCAGGGAGGCTTGATCGCTATTGAGTTCAAAGTGGAAGAGGCCACGAAATTTCGCAACTGCGCATTTGATAATTTTGTATGGCTGACGCAGGACGAGATCCAAGCGGGGCTGAAGAAGGATGTGCCGCTGTATATCGGAGTGGCACCAGAGACGGGAGAGATGCTTGACGATATTTCGCGGGCTCTGGAGAAGTTGTCGAAGGAGAAAGGAATTGTTGTTCGGGTGAGCCGGAGAATCCAGCAAAATTCGATCGGAGATCCCAACTGGGTCCATATGTTCGTGGCGGAAGGGGCCAACGCGAAGATTCAATCGCTCGGATTTACAGGAAACCTGACCGTAAATTCAGAGGCGTTGCAGAAAGAGGCCGCCGGCCTTGTTGGCGCGGATTACTCGGCGTTTCAGAGCAGGCTCTTTGGAACAGCAAAACTGCTGTCCTATTACCGGGAGCGCGGCTATTTGCAGGCAAAAGTGGAAACTCTGGCGCCCAAGATCTTAAGCCACACAGAGGGATCGAGCGATTATTCGGTGGAGGATGTCTATGCGATTTCCGAGGGAAGCGTCTACAGATGGGAAGCCGCGGAGTGGAGCGGCGACCGAGCACTGGCGCCGGAGAGGCTGGAAGCGACGACAGGGATGAAGCCGAATGACATCGCAAACGGGATCAAGATAGATGAGGGTTGGAGCGCGGTCCAGAAAGAGTACTCCAAGAGCGGCTACATCGAAGCCAGTGTTTCGCCCGAGCCTGTGTTTGACGAACAAACCCACCGAGTGCATTTCCGAGTGACGGTGGCCGAAGGGCCGCAGTATCACATGGGGAGATTTGCGATTACCGGACTGCCACCGAAGATAGAGGAATCGTTGACAAAGCGATGGCGGTTGAAGCCGGGCGACGATTATGACGCGGCCTACCCGCTGGACTTCGTGAAGAAGGAAGTGTTCCCCGCGGCACAGGGGGCGGGACTACGTGGTGCAAAAGTTGCAGTGCAGGCGGTGCCAAATCGCGAGCAGCACGTCATGGATGTTGCGGTGAAAGTGGGATGAGGACGAGTTAAATGAGCGGCGCAGGATCGTCGGCATTGGTGCGGTGCTGGTGGGCGACGAAGGAAGTGAATATTCCTTACCACGATGAGGAGTGGGGAGTCCCGTTGCATGACGACCGGGGGCTATTTGAGCTGCTGATCCTGGAAGGCGCCCAGGCGGGATTGAGTTGGGACACGATTCTGAAGAAACGGGCGAGATATCGAGAAGTGTTTGATGGATTTAATGCTGAAAAAATCGCGCGGTACGACAAGAAGAAAATCCGGGAGCTGTTGAAGGATGCGGGGGTTATCAGGAATAAGCTAAAAATTGCGGCGACGATTTCGAACGCACAGGCGTTTTTGAGAGTGCAGCAGGAGTTTGGGACGTTTGACGCATATATTTGGCGATTTGTGGGCGGGCGGCCAAAGCAAAATTCCTGGAAGACACACAAGCGGGTCCCGGCAAAGACAGCAGAATCAGATGCGATGAGCAAGGATTTGCAGAAGCGCGGATTTCGGTTTGTGGGGTCGACGATCTGCTATGCGTTCATGCAGGCCACAGGGATGGTCAACGATCATTTGGTGGGGTGCTTCCGGCACGCAGCTTTGTCGAGGGAGTAGTGGGAAGAAATTTGGGTCCTTCCGCGAGCCGCGCAGATCTTGATTTCCCACCGCCTACTTTTCAGCAGGTAGAGCATATGCGGGATCATCCGGTTTCAATTTGTGCGCTTGATTGTAAGCGGCCATCGCGGCGGGCATATTACCCAATCGCTGGTAGGCGATGCCCAGGTCCATCCACAGCTCAGGGGATTTGGGTTGCAGTGTCGTCGCGTCGCGCAGCCAGCGAACTGCTTCCTCGTCGTGATTCGCGAGCAATGCCTTGTAACCCCATTGCCCTTCTTCGAAGCCAGCTTTTCCGGACAGATTGATTCGTGGGCGTCCGTAAGTTGAGCCCCAAAGGCCAAACGCAACGAACGTGGCGGCTGCCGAGGCAAAAAGCGCGCGACGACTGGGGGTCATGATTGCAAAACCAACGAGAATGCCCAGAATAGCTCCAGCGCCATGAGCTGTGTTGGCGACAACGAATGTGTGGGTCAGCGTAGTGATGATGCAGAAAAAGAACCAGACCACGAAAACGCCAACCGTTCTTTGATCGATGGAATCGCGGAATCGCTCGTCTCGGCGGGACAATACCCACAGCAGGCCAAACAAACCGTAGCCAATTCCCGAAAGACCAACACCGCCAGTGGCGAAGGCAAACTCAAAGGAGCTTGAGCCGACGGCAAAGAGAACCAAGAGCGCGGCAGTTTTGACGTGTCCGAACACGCCTTCAAGTGCGGTCCCAAAGACCCAAAGCCAGTAGACGTTGAATACAAGATGCAGGATGTCGAGATGCAGAAAGATGCTGGTGAACAACCGCCAGAGCTGACCGCGCCGAATCTCCGCAGTTGCAAAGAGCCTGGACATGTCGTACCTGGCCCGCCACGCAATGGTCAGGGCCACGGCGAGCAGTATGGTTCCAGCGATGACCGGGTAGCGGGCAGATTCGGTCCACTTTGGAGGTGGGCGCATGTCGCTCAAACCTAGCACGGGATGGAAAGTAAGCGTGCAGGGACGATAGATAGGGAGTTTCCGAAAGGTAATCAGCACTCGGTTGGCCGGATCTGCGAATCGTAATCATTTCAGAGTGGAACGAGGAGTAGGAGCCAAGGTGTTGCGAAGGCGCTCGGGCGCACTCCTTGGATTCCGGAGTAGCGGGTAAAGTCTTTGTGATTGAAGGTTGGGAAGGTGCTTGACACCATGGATGCGCATTGAGGCCACCGGTCGCCCGAAGTGAATCGGGAACCGCGATCAGCGTCCCTCGGCGGATATTAATGAGAATTTCAAGGAAAGATCTCGACGTCGATGACGTGGAACGGAAGTTTCCCGGCGCTGCGCACGCGATGCGAGTAGGCCTGCCCCCGAGCTTTGCGAAAACCGGCGCCGCCGGGCTGGACGTCCTGCACTTCGGTCCACTCCCCGCCGTAGGGCTGGGATTGCGTTTTGTCTCCGCTGATGGGAATGCCGACGTTATCGTTGCTGTGCGAGTGGAACAGAGAGGCTTCTCCGGCAGGGAAGAGGACGTCGAGAACGCGGACGTATTGGTTCTGAAAGACGAAATGGTGATGCGGTTCCATTTCAACGGGGACGGGCTCCGGTAAGGAGGCGCCTGAGCCTGCAGAGTGGGAAACGGCAACGGCGGGAGCGGAGGAGTTCTTCAGTTCGACTTCAACAACCTCAAACGGTGCGTCCTCGAGATTTTCCACGGAATGAGTTACGGGCTCGGACCAGCGCGAATCGCCAGGCTTGCAGCGGAGTTCCTGAGTTTGGCTGTTGGCCAGAGTTGTCATCACGTGCATGTCGGTGATGCACACGACGACACGCGCGGGATGCGAATGCATAGCGATCTTTTGATGCGGTGCGTAGCGCGCATGCAGAACGCGAATCTGCTCGTTTTCAAACGCGACTTTCACGGAGCCGTGAGTGGTGGACACCGCATCCTGCCCCAGGGCCGTGGGCGCTGCCGCGAGGGACACGAGAAATAAAGTGAGAGTAATGGTTCGCATGGAGGCGACGCTCCTTTGTGTCGGCACAGGATAAGCGGACTTTGTGGGCGATGCAATGAATCTGCGGACTGCGGAGTCTCTTCGCACACGCTTGCGTTGCGAGCGGGTGGGGCATACGATTGGAACCTGCCAGTTTCTGGTGCTTTCCTGAGATGAATTGAAGAAGAAGATTCGAGAGTGAAGAAGTGTGGGCGACGATAAAACGCTCGTGAAGAAGACATGCGGGCGTGAAGAGAACAGACAAATGTGTGATTCCTACTGGGGCGAAAAATGAAATCGGTCGTGGTGGTGGGGGCGCAGTGGGGGGATGAAGGCAAGGGCAAGGTGGTGGACTACCTTGCAGGGTCGTTCGATTATATTGCGCGCGTGGCAGGCGGGCACAACGCCGGGCACACCGTCATTATCGGCAAGGATCGCTATGTGCTGCAGTTGATTCCGTGCGGTATTTTGCGGCCGAAGCAGCAGGCGGTGATTGGAACTGGCGTGGTGGTCGATCCGGCGGCTTTGGTGGCAGAGATAGAGACGCTGGCGAAGGCTGGGATCGACGTGAAGGGCCGATTGCACGTTAGCAATCGCGCCCATTTGATTTTTCCGTATCACCGGGAGTTGGACAAGGCGGCAGAAGGCGCTCGCGGGGCGGACAAGATTGGGACAACTTCGCGGGGAATCGGGCCGGCGTACGAAGACAAAATGGCGCGGCGCGGTTTGCGGATGTGCGATTTGCTGGAGCCGGCGCTTTTTCGCAAGAAAGCCGCGCGCGTGGTGGAGGAGAAGAACCGGCTGGCAAAGGGCGCGTACGGCGCGGACATCGATTTTTCGCACGAAGTGGAAGAAACGCTGAAACTGGGCGAAAAGATTCGCGGGTATATCTGCGATACGGCGGAACTGGTGAATCGCGCGCTTGATGAAGGGAAGTCGGTGCTGTTCGAAGGCGCGCAAGGGACGATGCTGGATATTGATCACGGAACGTATCCGTTTGTGACGTCGTCGAGCGCGATTTCCGGAGGAGCGACAACAGGCGTGGGTGTGCCGCCAACAAAAATCAAGCACGTGCTGGGAATTTCGAAAGCCTACACGACGCGGGTGGGGAGCGGGCCATTTCCAACGGAGATGCCGGAGCTGGAGGCGAAAGAAGTTCGCGAGCGCGGGAAAGAGTTCGGAGCGGTAACGGGACGAGCGCGACGCTGCGGCTGGCTGGATCTGGTGGTGCTGCGTTACGCGAAGATGATCAATGGGATCGATTCGCTGGTGGTGACGAAGCTGGACGTTTTTGACACGCAGCGCGAAATTCAAGTGTGCGTGGGATATAAGTACAAAGGCAAGACGTTGAATGAGATGCCGGCGCTAGCGGAAGAGTATGAGCAAGTGACGCCCGAATATAAATCGCTGCCGGGATGGTGCGAGACGACCTACGGGGTGAAGGACGGCGCAAGATTGCCGAAGGCGGCGATGGATTACTTGCGATTCATCGGGGACTTTTTGCAGGTGGAGATCGGGATGATTTCGACGGGGCCGGAGAGGGATGCCACGATTGTGCCGGCGGGGACGTTGCTGGCGAGATGGTTGTGAAATCGTACCCAGTGTCTCGCGGCAATGCGGCGCCGGGCGTTGATCAGTAAAGAGAATGCTGACATTCGAAGAAGCTCGCCGGAAAGTAATCGAACAGCTCGAAACCAGGAAAGGTCCGCGCGCGACGGAACAGGTGCGCGTCGGCGAGGCTCTGGGTTACGTGCTGGCGCAAGAGATAAAGACGGATCGCGAGTACCCGCCGTTCAACCGCGCGACACGCGACGGATATGCCGTGTTCGCGGCCGACGCGAAGGCGGGAGCCACGCTTAAGTGCACCGGTGAAATCAAAGCAGGGGATCGGGTCACGAAAGAGTTGTGGGCGGAGACTTGCGTGCAGATCATGACTGGCGCGGCGGTGCCGTCTGGCGCGGACGCGGTAGTCATGATCGAGCACACGAAACGCGAAGGCGACCAGGTACGGTTCGAACGAGCCGCCGTGACGGGCCAAAATTTTGTTCCGCGCGGGAGCGAGGCACGCGCTGGACAGACGCTGCTGACTCCAGGTACGAGGCTGGGGTACGCCGAACTGGCGCTGGCCGCTCAAGTGGGAGCGGCGGAGTTGAAATGCGGCGCGAAGCCGCGGGTGGCGATTCTTTCGACCGGGGACGAGATTGTGCCGGTGGATAGCGTGCCGGGAAGATTTCAGATTCGAAACAGCAACAGCGTGTCTCTGGCAGCACAGGTGCGGCTGGCGGGAGGCAAGCCTGTCCTATTGGGAAATGCGATGGACCGAGAGGACGACTTATCTTCCAAAATCCGGCGGGGCTTGCAGGAAGATTTGCTGATTTTGTCGGGCGGGGTTTCGATGGGGAAGTACGATTTGGTGGAGAAGGTGCTGAAAGAGCTGGCGACGGAATTTTATTTTGACGCGGTGGCGATCCGGCCGGGGAAACCGGCGGTTTTCGGGAAGTGCGGAGAGAAATTTGTGTTTGGGCTGCCCGGGAATCCGGTTTCGACGATGGTGACCTTCGAGTTGTTTGTCGCGCCGGCAGTGGACTTATTGAGTGGGGCAGAAGCAAGGCCACTGCCTATGATAGAAGCGCGATTGGGAGAAGCGCTGGACGAGAAGCCCGGAGTGACGCACTTTTTGCCGGCACGTCTCGAGGGGCAAGGCCCGGACAGGGAAGTAAAGGCATTGAAATGGCAGGGATCGGGCGATGTGTCGGCGCTGGGAAAAGCCAATTGCTTCCTGGTGGTGCCGATCGAGCGAGGAAAAATAGAGGCCGGGGAGAAAGTTGACGTGATGGTGCGACGCGATTTGATTTGAAGCGGATTCATTCGCAAAAAACAGAGAAAAACTCTACACAAAGCTCGCAAAGGCTTACAGGACACAAAGAAGAATGGGGAAGCTCTCCCACTACGGAAGGGGCGGCGAAGTGAGGATGGTGGACGTGTCGGCGAAAGCGGCGACGACGCGAACGGCGGTGGCGAAAGGGTTCGTGAAGATGAAGCCCCTGGTGGTGCGAGAGGTGAAGCGGCTGAGGAATCCCAAGGGAAACCCGCTCGAAGTGGCGCGGATTGCGGGGATAGCCGCGGCGAAGAGGACGGCAGAGTGGATACCTCTTTGTCATCCACTGCCCATCACGCACATTGATGTGACTGCGCGGCTGTGCCAAAATGGCGTTGAAGTTCGCTCCGAAGTCACGGCGACCGCCCAGACAGGCGTGGAAATGGAAGCATTGGTCGCCGTTGCTGCCGCAGCCCTCACGGTCTACGACATGTGCAAAGCCCTGGATAAAGGGATGGAAATCAGCGGGATAGTTCTCGTCAAGAAGACCGGCGGGAAGAGCGGGGATTTTCTGCGCACAGAAGGCGTTGACAGGAATCACAAGAAAAACAGCCGGAGCCGGAGCCGATGACCGGGGCAGGCGCGAAAACCGTCAAGATGCTGGTGGCGGATGACAATCCGCTAGTGAGAGAGCTGATTGTTAAAGGGATGGAGCAGTTCTGCGAAATCGAGACGGCGGGGGATGGCGCGGATGCGCTTCTGAAGGTGGTTGATACCCCTCCTGACGTAATCCTTTGCGATTACAAAATGCCGGGGCTCGATGGCCGGCAGCTATTCGAAAAGTTGCGCGGGCGCGAGGCCACGCGACAGATTCCGTTTTTGTTCATGGCCAGCCGCGCGGATATCGAAGAGCGACTACGGCCGCTGGTGGACGGAGTCGAGGACTTTGTCACGAAGCCATTTCTCATAAAGGACTTGGTGCGCATCGCCAAGAAAGTGGTGGACCGGCTTCACCTGGAGAAATTGCAGAAACGCGCATCGAGGCCCGGAGTGATCCAGGGCCGGCTCGAAGAGATGAGCATGATAGACCTGATGCAGTCATTGGAGATGGGGCAGAAGTCGTGCCGGCTGGTTGTGAATCACAACGGCGAACAGGGCGAACTATTCTTTGCGGGCGGACAGTGCCGCGACGCCAAGATTGGAAAAGTCGAAGGGGATGACGCGGTTTACCGGGTGGTGCTGTGGACCGCAGGCGAGTTCGAAATCGATTTCAACGCAGCGAATTCCTCGTCGCGAACGACAACGACTCGGAACACGACCGGCCTGCTTATGGAAGCGATGAGGCTGATGGACGAAGCCAATCGCGACACCGTGGAAACGAAGTAACCTGCCTGATGCGCGTCGCAGTGCTCACGATAAGCGATACCGTTGCAAGAGGCGAGCGGGAAGATCTTTCTGGACCCGCGGTAGTCGCCGGGTGCAGGGGATTGGGCTGGGAAGTAACCTCCGTTCTGCACGTATCGGATGAGCCGGCGAACATTCGGGAACAGCTTCGTGAATTGGCGGACTCCGGGCGAGTGGACGTCATTCTGACGACCGGCGGAACGGGGATCGGGCCGCGAGACAATACGCCTGAATCAACCCAAGCGGTGGCGGACCGGATTGTACCGGGAATCGGGGAGGAGATCCGGCGCAAAGGAGCGGAAAAAACGCCGACGGCCGTGCTTTCCCGTTCGATGGCGGCAGTGCGTTCGAAAACACTGATCGTAAACTTGCCGGGTAGCCCCAAGGGCGCGTCGGAATCGCTGGACGCAGTTGCGCACCTTTTGCCGCATGCCGTGCAGGTGCTGCACGGTGCGCGTCACGATTGACGGAATCCTCGAACTGGAACAGGGCAAGCTGCGGGTCACGCTGATCAAGGCGGTGATCAAGGCGGTCGTCAAGGCGGTGGTCAGGGCGAGGCAAGGCGCGGGGGAGCTACGGTTCGAAAAATAGCCACAACTCCGTTTCAGTTTACTTACTTTCCTTTTTTCTGGAACCTTCCTTCCAAATGATCCACTCCTTGCTAAATCCCGTGCGCGCATTTCTAAGCGGAGAGGGAGCACTCATTCTGCCGGAGCTGGAGTTGCTTCTGTTTGCCAGCGGGATTTTGCTGATCAACCGCTGGCTGGGAGCAAAGGAGAAACATTGGAATGCGCTGCTCGCACTGGCCGGAACGGCCTTCAGCGGCTTTACCCTGTTTGTCCAGAACGGACATTTACGAGCTGCGCGCGCTGTGAATCCTGAGTCGCCCGGACTTCTTGGCCTTCACGAAGGCGTGCTGGTCGATCCGTTCTTTCTTTTCTTCGCGGCGTTGTTTCTGGCCGCGACGGCCCTGGTCATTCTGCTCTCTGTGCGCTATCTGGATAACGTAGAGGAAGGATGCGGTAGTTGCTACTCACTGCTGCTTCTTGCGTGCATGGGCATGATGCTCATGACTGCCGGGGTCGATCTGATCGTCGTGCTGCTCGGATTTGAAATAATGGGCGTGAGCTGTTTTCTACTCGCCAGGTGTTCGCGGCGCGGGCAGGGCACGAATGAAGCGGCGCACAAGTATGCCCTCTTGTGGGGATGTAGCTCCATCGCGCTAGGTGCCGGCTTTCTGCTTCTGTACTCCGTGTTTCGAACAACGAATCTTGGGCGCATTGGCGCGGTTCTGGAGGTGCGTCTGGACAACGGCGTGCCGTTCGGCGGTCTTACCAGCTGGCATCCCACGCTCGCGCTCGTTTTCTTAGCGATTGGCATATTGTTTCTAATCGATGCCGCACCGCTTCATTGGTTCTCGCCAGCGGTCACTGAATCGGCGCTAACTCCCCTCGCCGCCTTCCTCAGCACAGCTGCAAAGACGGCTGGATTTGTCCTGTTCCTGAGATGCTTTTCGTTGTTGTTCATCTTCGCCTATCAAAAATGGGTTCATGTCTGTGGCGGGGCGGCGATCGTATCTCTCTTGTGGGGAAACGTCGCGGCGCTGCGCGAGAAGAACGTGAAGAGGCTGCTCGCATACAGTTCCGTAGCGCACACAGGTTTTCTCCTGCTTGGTCTCGTCGCGGGAAATGAGACCGGCTTTAGCGGCATGATGTACTACCTGGGCGTTTACACATTCATGACGGCAGGCGCGTTTGGAGTATTGATTGTGCTAGAGCAGGGCGGAAGCCCGGTCAAAGTGATGCATGACTTAAATGGCTTGTACCGGCGAAGTCCCGTTCTGGCCCTGCTCCTCGCCGCCTTCCTGGTGTCGCTTGCTGGAATACCGCCGACAGCGGGCTTCTGGGCGAAATATTTCATCCTCAAAGCACTGATCGCTGCGCCGCATCCGGAGCTTGCGGCTTTCGCGGTCGTCAATGCGCTGCTCGCGGTGTACTGCTACGGGCGGGTAGTCGCGCATGCATGGAAGAAACCAACTGCCGGCGAGGCGACGCTCGAACCTTTTACTTTGACCATCAGCAGCGGGCAAACTGTGGCGCTGACGGTGGCCGTGTTTGTGTCGCTCGCGGCGGGGTTGTATCCTGAGCCGTTCCTGCGTATGGCGCGTTATGCCTTTGGACAATAATCCAGATAGAGGGGCCCCTCCGCCGCCCGTCAAACGGGCGAAGAACTTCAGCATGCAATTTGGAATGGCGATGGAACTTCCGTTCGTGCTCGTCGGGGCGATTGCTCTGGGCGGCCTGGTAGGTTATTTTCTGGACCACTGGCTGCATACTAAGGTCATCTTCATGCTGATTTTCGGCGGGCTGGGGTTCTTCGCTGGGCTGCGCGATATCCTTCGCCGGCTCCCGGCTGACGGCGATGGAAAGGGCTGAGCAGTCGTCAAGCAGCCGGAATGATGAACCGGCCGGCACAACCACCAGCGCCGCGGATCTCGAATCTTTCGCCGGCACGGAGCGGCGGATCGCCTGGCTTACGCTGGTTCTCGGGGGCGCTGCAGCTGTGGCTGCCGCGAGCCTGCGGCGGTGGCCTTGGGCTGAGGGTCTGGCCATCGGAACGGCGCTGGCGTGGCTGAACTTTCGATGGCTGAAGCGTGGGCTGGACGCGCTGGTTGCCGTGGCCACGGCACAAGAAGGGGCTGCAAAGCCGCGAATTCCCGTCGGCACCTGGTTCCGGCTGCTTTTCCGCTACGGCTTGATAGCGTTCTGCGTGTATGTTATTTTTGAGTATCTGAGAGTTCCCCTTGCAAGCATGGTAGTGGGTTTGTGCGCTTTAGGAGCCGCGACAATTGCGGCGAGTGTGTACGAAATCCTGCGTCGAGTGGAATAGGGAATGGAACACGTAAGCTGGCTGACACAACTTGTGAATCACTATTTGGGTGCGGCGGCGCTGGCCCTGCTTGCGGCGCTGCACATTACGCCGAGCCATCCGGACGTACCCATCCCTGAACAAGTGGTCATGTCGTTGATGGTTCTCGTCGTGGGGACGGTGCTCGCGCTATTGCTCAGGTCGCGCTTGTCGGTTGAGCGGCCCGGCGCTTCCCAACAGGTCGCCGAGCTGTTGCTCACGAACTCGATGGGATTTGGCATTAACGATGTGCTGGAAGAAAACGCCGGCCATCACTGGGAACGGTATGTGCCGATGGTCGGTTCCGTCGCGCTGTTCGTGCTGCTGGCGAATCTGTTCGGGGCATTTCCGCTCTTCACGTCGCCGACCGCCGTTTATACAGTTCCCCTGTCCTGTGCGATCTTTGCGTTTGTTTACTTCAACTGGCAGGGCTTACGCCACCACGGCGCGCTCGGTTACGTCAAGACGTTTACGGGCGGCGTGCATTGGTCGCTCTGGCCGCTTATTTTTCCGGTCGAGATCTTGAGCACCTGTGCCCGGTTGTTGTCACTTTCCGTGCGCTTGTGGGCCAACATTTTTGCGAGCGATCTCATCTACGGTTTGTTTCTTGGACTTTTCACGGGCCCGGTGGCCTGGGGCTGGAGCAAGTCGCCCGTGGTAGGCGTGGTCCTGGGCGTGCTCCCAGCAGTGGTACCCATCGCCTTCCTGCTGCTGCACGTGTTCGTATCGGTCGTTCAGACCTACGTGTTCACGATTCTGCCGGCGGTTTACATCGGGCTGGCGACGGCGGATGAACACTAAAAAGTTTTGTTGAGCCGCTCCAGCGTGAGCCCGGCTGCACGGTGTCCGGGAACCACCCACTGGCGGCAAATTCAGGAGGAGGAAGTTATGAAGAAAGCAGCAGTTGTATTACTTGTGCTCGTCGTGGTGATGCTTGTCGCACCGACGGCGTTCGCGCAAACAGCACCAGAAGCAGCCAAGCCGCCTCTCAATCCGACCACTCTGGTGATCGCGATCGGGTTCGGCGTGGCGGTGGCGGCGTTCGGCGGAGGGCTGGGACAAGGCCGGATTGCAGCGGCGGCCTGCGAAGGCATCGCGAGAAATCCAGGAGCGGCCGGAGGCGTTCGAGCGGCCATGATCCTGGGCCTTGTGTTCGTCGAGACTCTCACTCTATTTACGTTTGCGCTGGGATTCCTCCTCTACTTGAAGATGTAATCAAGAGCACGGTGGCATTTGTGAAGGCCCGGGAGCGGAAGCTCCCGGGCCTTCACTATTTCCGGCTGGATTCGGGCCGGGCAAGCAAATGCAATTTGGGAGAGCGACTGGGAAAATAGAGCAAGAGCGCGGGTCAATTACCGGTTCAGGAGATTGGCTTGCAGCAAGTAGTTTAGGGTTTTGCTGGGGAAGAGCCCAAGAAAAATTGTGCCAAACGCCGTAATGGCCAAGACGACATTGACCGACAGCGGGAAGCGGGCGGGAACCGTAGCAGCGAGTTCTGCGCTGGGCTCGCGCATGTACATCACGACAATGAGACGGACATAGTAGTAGGCGCCAACGATGCTGTTAACGGCCATCAGGACGGCAAGCCAAATCAGATGCGAATCCACGGCGACTTTGAAGATGTAGAACTTGCCGAGGAAGCCGGCGGTGACGGGAAGTCCGAGCAGCGAGAGCAAAAAGAGAGAGAGCAGAGCAGCCACCCAGGGTTGGCGCTCGCCGAGACCGGCGAAGTCGTCAAACTGGAGGTGCTTTTCACCCGCTCCGCCATACTGTGAAACGATGGTGAATGCGCCCACCTTCACGAGCGCGTATGTGAGCAGGTAGAAAAGAATCGCGGCGTAGGCCGGGCCAGCGCCAATCTCCGGATCTTTAGCGAGTGTCGTGACCGCGGCAAACGCAACGAGGATGTAACCCGCGTGGGCGATGGAGCTGTAAGCCAGCAGGCGCTTGACGTTGGTCTGAAGCAGAGCACCGAGATTTCCAGCAAACATCGTCAGCGCTGCAAGAATCCAGAAGGCCCAGAACCAGAACTGCGTGGCGGCGTGAACGTCGGCAAAGATGCGAAGGAGCAAGGCGAAGGCGGCCGCTTTGGGACCAGCGGAAAATAGCGCGGTGACTGGCGTGGGCGCCCCTTCGTAAACGTCGGGCGTCCAGATCTGGAACGGAGCGGCGGCAACCTTAAAGCCCAAACCGATGAGAATGAGCGCGAGGCCGAGCTTCAAGAGCGTGCTGGTGGGCTCCGCAGAATCCATTTTCAAGAGATTCGTGGTCCCGGTGACGCCATAAACGAGAGCGATGCCGTAAAGAAAAAAGGCCGTGGCAAAGGAACCGAGCAGGAAATACTTCATTGAAGATTCACCGGACTTCAGCGCATCGCGACGGTAGCCCGCCAGGATGTAGCTGGAGATGGAGCTCATCTCAAGGCCGATAAAGGCGGTGAGCAGTTCCTGGGCAGAAGCGAGCACTCCCATTCCCGCCGTAGCGAAAAGAACAAGCGCGTAAAACTCCGCGTCAGCAAGCCCTTCGCGCCGAAGGTAGGAATCCGCACCAAGAATCACCAGAACGGCGACCAGTCCCACCAGATGACTGAAGAAAATGCTGAAGGGATCCGCCGCCACCAGGCCGCCAAACGCTGCGCCGGGATTGTGGACCGCGTAGAAGTTGCCGACGATGCCCCCTAACGCTCCGATGACGGCAACGGTTGTCAGAACCTGGCGGCTTTTAACGAGCGGTTGGAGCAGCATCAACAGCGCGCCGAAGCCGCACCAGATGAGTTCCGGCAAGACGCGAAGCAAGTCCGAAGTGTTGGGGAATGCGGGCATTCAGCGAGTTCCGAGCCTTTCGATTGAGATTTGTTTTTGCGTCGCGCTCCCCTGCGAGGCCGCCACGGTGGCTGGCAGCAAAACCGTCGGCATAGGTTTCGCAGGCGCAACAGCTTCATATGCGCGCGGCGGACGAACCATTTGATCGAGTACGGATTGGCTGGCGTTGGCAGTGCGGCCGGTGATAAAGGTCGAGCCGATGCCCATCCAGAGTGTTATCACCGCGATGCTCGCAAGAATCCAGCGCTCGCGGACGGAAACATCCGGAAGCGATTTGTTCTTCTCGACGGTAATTTCTCCGAAGAAAACACGCTGGTAAGACCAGAGCAGGTAACAGGCGGAAAGTATCACGCCAGTGGCAGCCCAGGCGGCCCAGCTCCAGTGAACTTGATATGTGCCGAGGAGGATCAGGAATTCACCGACGAATCCGTTGAGCATAGGCAGACCGAGTGAAGACAGCGCGACAAACAGGAAGAACGCCGCGAGGCGAGGCAACGGAGTTGACAGGCCACCGAACTGGGAAATCTCGAAGGTGTGGCGCCGGTCGTAGAGCATGCCGACGAGCAAAAAGAGGCCGCCGGTAGAAACGCCGTGGGCGAGCATCTGGAACACCGCGCCCTGGATGGAAACGATATGGAAAGCGAAGATGCCGAGAACGACGAAGCCGAGGTGGCTGACACTCGAATAGGCAACGAGTTTTTTCAGGTTAGGTTGGACGAGCGCGACGAGCGCGCCGTAGATGATGCCGATGATCGCAAGCACGGCTATGGCGGGCGCGAAGCGACGAGAAGCGTCGGGAAATAGCGGCAAGCAGAAGCGAATCATGCCGTATGTGCCCATTTTCAGGAGCACTCCCGCAAGCATCACGGAACCGGCGGTGGGAGCTTCCACGTGTGCGTCCGGGAGCCAGGTGTGGAACGGGAACAAAGGAACTTTGATGGCGAAAGCCACGAAGAAAGCGAGGAAGAGAAGCGTTTCCGTGCCGCGAGAAAGTATCAGAGTGCCGTCCTGAAGCGCGCGTTGAATCGAAGGCAGGTCAAATGTACCGGTGGCGTTGTAAAGCCATAGAATGCCAACCAGCATGAGGATGGAGCCGGCCATGGTGTAGAGAACGAATTTAACAGCGGCGTAGATGCGGCGCTCGTGACCCCAGATGCCGATGAGGAAGTACATGGGGATCAGCATGACTTCCCAGAAGAGGAAGAAGAGGAAGAGGTCAAGCGAGAGGAAGACTCCGACAACGCCGACTTCCAGCATCAGGAGCATGACGAAAAATTCCTTGACGCGTTTCCCAATGCTGTTCCAGGAACAGAGGATGGAAACGACGGTTAGAAACGTCGTCAGGATGACTAGGAAAAGGCTGATGCCGTCCGCGCCGAGATGATAGTTGATGAAGGTTTGCGGCGCGGAGCCATGCGGTCCGAGAGCGATCCATTGATGAAATTCTTCGAGCTTGTATCCTGTGCCCCCGAGAGGGACGCCGCGGAGCAGCCACCAGAGCGAGAGGATGAACTCGGCGAGAGAAACCGCAAACGCGAGACGCCGAATCCATTCGTGGTCATCGCTGCGAAGGAACAACAGCGCAAGCGCGCCGAGGGCCGGGAGGAAGATCAAGATCGAAAGGAGCGGCCCGGCGGGCATCAGCGCACCCTCCCGAAAACAATGCCGGCAGCAGGCCAGAAGAAGATGACGGCAATGATGACGAGCGCGCCGATGACGACCCAAACGGCATAACTGCGCGTGTTGCCGGACTGCGCGTGGCGAATGGTGTCACCGAGCGAGGTAGCGCTGCTGGCGACGCCGTTCACGGTGCCGTCGATGCCGGCAACGTCAACGAACTTCCAGAGTACGTTCGTCGAAATCCACATCAGCGGATTGACGATGACGGCGGCGTAGAGTTCGTCGATGTAGTATTTGTTCAAGAGGGTGTTATAGGCGCCCTTCATGGACTTGGCGAGCGCTTCGGGTTTGCCGGGCCGGCGGATATAGAGCCAGAAGGCAATGGCGAAACCGATCAGAGCCGTGACGATCGCGACCACCGCAAGGATCATCTCCAGAGAATGAGCGGCTGTTTCCGTCGCCGCTGATTCGCCTCCGCCGCCCAAGACTGGCGCAAGGAAATTTGAGAAGTAATCCGCCCCGCCCCAGAACGACGGAGCGGCAAACCATCCGCCAACGGTAGAAAGCACGGCGAGGATCACGAGCGGGCCGAGCATGCTCCAGGGGGATTCGTGGACGTGAACGTGATGCTCGTCGTAGCGCTGCTTGCCGAAGAAAGTAAGAAAGACCAAACGGAACATGTAAAAAGAGGTCAGCAAGGCTGTGAGCAAACCGATGGCGTAGAGGATGTGGCCCGTGTTGGGGCCACCGTTCGCACTTTGGAAGGCACTGAAAAGTATGGAGTCCTTGCTGAAGAAACCCGCGAACGGAGGAAAGCCCGCGATGGCCAGCGTGGCGGTCAGCATCGTAACGTAAGTCCACTTGATTTTCTTGCTGAGACCTCCCATGCGGCGCATGTCCTGCTCGCCGCCCATGGCGTGAATCACGCTGCCTGCGGCGAGGAAGAGAAGCGCTTTGAAAAAGGCGTGCGTCATGAGGTGGAAAATGCCAGCGGAAAAAGCGCCGACGCCACAAGCAAGGAACATGTAGCCCAGCTGGCTAACGGTCGAGTAGGCGAGAACTTTCTTGATGTCCGTCTGCACCAGTCCGATGGTGGCTGCAAAGATCGCCGTGGCGCAGCCCACAATGGCGACCACCAACATGGCCGTGGGTGCATGGGTGAAAAGTACGTGCGAGCGCGCGACGACATAAACGCCGGCGGTGACCATCGTTGCCGCATGGATCAAGGCGCTCACGGGCGTTGGTCCTTCCATGGCGTCCGGCAGCCACACGTAAAGGGGAAGCTGCGCCGATTTTCCGGTGGCGCCCATAAAGAGCAGAAGGCATGCAACCGTCATAATTCCGAACTGGCCTAAGGCATCCGGCTGCAACGGCGCCGCCTTCGAGAAGACGGTTACGAAGTCCAAGGATCCGAACGTTCGGAACAGCAAAAACATGCCGAGCATGAAACCAAAGTCGCCAATCCGATTGACGATGAATGCCTTTTTGCCGGCGTCAGCAGCCGACTTTTTCAGGAAGGAAAAGCCGATGAGCAAATAGCTGCAGAGGCCGACGCCTTCCCACCCTACGAAGAGCAGCACATAATTTGCGGCCATGACGAGGATGAGCATGAAAAACATGAACAGATTGAGGTAAGAAAAGAAACGGTAGTAGCCGCCTTCGTGGGCCAAGTAGCCAGTCGAGTAGATGTGAATGAGGAAGCCGACGCCGGTGACGACCATCAGCATTACAACGGTGAGCTGGTCGATTTGCAGATCGAAGCCCGCGCGGAAGTCGCCAGCCGCGATCCACGTGAAATACTTCTGCACCCAGGGAATCTGTTCGGACGGCAACCGCAAAAATTCGCGCACAGCTTCGACGGCGAAGAGGAACGAAAGGCCGGTCGCTCCGAGCGCGACGCTATTGACGATCTTGTTTGGCCACTTACCGCCGAGAAGGCCATTCACGGCCGAGCCGAGCAGCGGCAGAAGAGGAATGATCCAGAGATGTTCGAGTATGAGCATTAGAGTTTGAGCAAATCCACGCGCTCGACATTCAGCGACTGCCGGTTGCGCGCGGTGAGGATGATGATGCCCAGACCGACAGCAGCTTCCGCCGCGGCTACAACAATCACGAACAGGACGAACACCTGGCCATCGGATTGATGACGGGCCTGGCTAAAGGCGACAAATGCCAGGTTGACGGCGTTCAGCATCAATTCGATGGACATGAAAATAGTGATGACGTTGCGCTTGAATACGAAAGCAACCACGCCAAGACCGAACAAAATTGCGCTTAGAATCAAGTAGTAGCTCGTGGGGACCATCTTCAGCTCTTCTCCCGCTGCGCCAAAACAATAGCGCCGAGTATGGCAACGAGGATGAGGAACGAAGTCAGCTCGAAGGGGTAAACAAATTCCCGGAAGAGCATTGTCGAGATCTCTTTAGTATTGGCCAGCGTGCCGGACTGCAAACCCGCCTGCGCGCTTTCGTTCGAACGCGCGATAGCCGCGGCGAGAAACCCGAGCAGTGCCACGGCCAGGGGAATTCCGGCGATGCCCGCGAGCTTCGAAACATTGGTGCGCTCTTCCACTCCAGCGTTCAAAAGCATGATGACGAACACGAAAAGCACCATGATCGCGCCGCCGTAGACGATGATCTGGACAGCGGCGACAAATTCCGCGCCCATCAAGAGGTAAAGCCCGGCGAGAGCGATCATGACAACGATGAGAGAAAGCGCGTTGTGAATGGGATGCCGCTGGAAGATGAGGCTGAGCGCCCCAAGTACCGCGAGCGTTGCCAATACGAAAAAAATGGCTAGTTGCGCCGTCACCGCGCACCCCATTTAAGTATTGCGAATGCGGTGATCACAACATTGGCGATCGAAACCGGCAGAAGCAATTTCCATCCAAAGGCCATGAGCTGGTCATAGCGAAAACGCGGCAGAGTGCCGCGCATCCACACGTAGACAAACAGAAACACAAAGATTTTTGCGAGCAGCCAGAAAGGCCCCTGGACAAATTCGTTCACGGCGGGGAAAACGACGAGCGCGGCCCCGATGGCCGTAATCGCCGTTCCTATTCCGGGGAGAATGATGCGGCCGAAAATTGTTTCGTAACGGATCCCGTCCCAGATGACCCACAAACCTGCCGGAATCAGAATAACGGAAGGCAGATAGTGAGTGAACGTCCAGCTTGCAGGGAAGGGCGAGAGCCAGCCGCCGAAGAACATGATCGTGCACAGGCACGAAACGGTGATCATGCTGGTGTATTCGGCGATGAAGAACATCGCGAACTTGAAGCTGGCGTATTCCGTGTGAAAACCGGCGACGAGTTCCGATTCCGCTTCGGGCAGATCGAACGGGACACGGTTCGTTTCCGCAACCGCGGCGACAAAGAAGCAGAAAAATCCCAAAATCTGCGGCCAGACGTTCCAGCCAAAGATGCCGCGCTCGGGATGGGTGCCCTGCGCGTTGATGATGTCGCGCAAATTAAAGCTACCGGCGAGCAGAAGCACACCCACGACGGACATGGTCAGCGCAAGCTCATAGCTCACCATCTGCGCGGAACTACGCAGGCCGCCGAGCAGCGGATATTTGCTATTCGAAGACCATCCGGCGAGAGCGACGCCATAGACGCTGAGTGCGGTGATGGCAAATAGCGCCAGGATGCCGATATTCAGATCCGCGATCCCCAGAGTAATGTCGTGCCCGAAGAGATGCAGCGGTTTCGGCCCGAACGGAATGATGGCGATGGATGTAAGCGCCAGGGCCAAAGCCATCAGCGGCGCGAGAAAATAGGTGAACTTGTCCACGCCGGCCGGCGTGGGATCTTCTTTCAATAGAAACTTCGCACCGTCGGCCAGCGGCTGCAGCAAGCCGTGCGGCCCGACACGATGCGGGCCCCACCGCGATTGCATGTGCGCGACAACCTTGCGTTCGAACCACGTCAGATAGGCATTGACAGTCAGCACGATGAAAAGCAAAAGCGCAATCTTGACGAGGATGATGATCAGGTTGGCGTTTGCGGACAAGAAGGAGATCACGGCTTGGCTTCCGCCTCCGGCAAGGATTCCATCATCGTGCAGAAGCGGCCGAGCGTGCCGCTGGTGAAGAGCGTGTCCTGGGCGGAGCGAATCAATCCGACGGGCACATCATAAGGCGCATGGCCGTTCCGCGCGACACGAGCATGCGTCGCCTCGGCCCCGCCCGTCAGCAAGCCGGCTTCCTGCACGTCATAACCAAGAACCGCCTTGCGGATTTCTTCAAACACCGCGGCCGGCGTCTTGTAATGGAACGCTTTGCCGAGGCCTAGTCTTTCAAGTTGATGGGACAGGATGCGTAGCAAATCGAAATCGCTGCGCGGGCCCATGACTTCGGCGGCTTTATGCAGAAGCTGAACTTCGCCGGAAGTGTTGGTGACGCTGCCGTCTTTTTCGTAAGCCGATGCCGCGGGGAAGACCACGTCAGCAAGCTTTGCGGTCTCCGTCAAAAACATTTCGTGAACAATCAGCAATTCGAGCTTGCCCCGGCCGAATCCGAGCGTGCCAAAGTGCGCCAGTGGATTCGCACCCATCACATAAAGTCCCCTGAGTTTTCCATTTTGCGCGGCTGCCACCATCTGCGGAACAGTCATGCCCGGCTTTGACGGAATCACTCCGCCCCACATCCGCTCAAACCCTTCCCGCGCCGCCGAGTCCTCCACATGCGCATAACCGGGGAGCCGGTCCGCAAGCACGCCCATGTCGGCGGCGCCACGCGAATTTGCGTAGTCGCCAAGCGCCATGTAGCGGACTTTGCCGTGCAATTTAGATCCGAAGGCTACTAGCTGAGCGATTGCCGCGCCAGTCACTTCCGCGCCAAAAACGATGGCGACATCAGACTCCGCATCGAGCGCTGCTTTGAGCTGCACAAGCTGCTCAACAAGTTCGGTTGGCAGTTGTCCTTCTTCGTGCGCCAGCCAGCGAATAGCCGCCGCTTCCTGACTCGCGGCCAGCTTGACGAAAAGTGAGGCCTTGCGCTTCAGCTTGATGTCTCGCGAATTCAGAATAAACAACTTCGCTCCAATGTGGCGAATGCCTTTGCGTACCTGCCATGCCACAAGCGGATTCTGGTTGGTTGGATCGTTTCCAACCAGGAGTACAGCTTTGGCCTCGGCCAACTGTCGCATCGTGAGGAGGGAATCGGTGGCGCCGTCGCCAAGCGCGGTGATCAGGCCCGTGTAATCCGCCGTGCGGTGGTGGTCGATGTTGTTGGTTGCGAAGGTGGTGCGCGCCAGCCTCTGGAAAAGATAATTCTCTTCGTTCGAGGTGCGGTTGGAGCCGATGAAGCCGATGGAGTCTTTTCCGCCCGCGTCGTACACCTGCTTCAATTTTGCGGCGGCCGTTTGCGCGGCCTCTTCCCATGAGACAGGATAAAGTTTATCGCCCTTGCGGACGAGCGGCTGGCGAATACGCTCCGGATGCTTCGTGAAGTCGAAACCGAATCGGCCCTTGACGCAGAGAAAATCCTCGTTGATTCCGGAGAGGTCGCGGCTATTGGCGCGCATGATCTCGTGATTTCGAACGCTCAGAGTCGTTTTGCAGCCGTTCGAACAGTGTGTACACACGGTCGAGACGTAGGTCATCTCCCACGGGCGCGTTTTGTACCGGTAAGTCCCGCTGGTCAGCGCGCCGACGGGACAAATGTCGATGCACATCCCGCATTCTTCGCATTCGAGGTGGTCTTCGCGGTTGGGAATGATGATGCTGTTCGCGCCGCGCATTCCCACGCCGAGAGCCTTCACGTCCATACCCTCGTCGCAGACGCGCACGCATCGGAAACAAAGAATGCAGCGCGGAGCGTCGTAGTAAACGAGTTCCGACCATTTCTCTTCCGGGCGATGAATCTTTTCCTCGACGAAACGGCTGGTGTCCGCCCCGTAGCGGAACACCATGTCCTGCAGTTCACACTCGCCGCCCTTGTCGCAAACGGGGCAATCGAGGGGATGATTCGTAAGGAGAAACTCGAGCATGGCCTTGCGCGCGCCGCGGACTTGCTCCGTGTTAGTCCGGACGACCATGCCCTCAGTCGCCACCAGAGTGCAGGCCGTCTGAAGCTTGGGCATCTTTTCGACTTCCACGAGGCACATGCGGCAAGCGGCCTGCAATGAAAGGCCGGGGTAATAGCAAAACGAGGGCACTTCGGTGCCGATGCGCCGCGTGGCTTCGATGACCAGCGTTCCCTGCGGTACCTGCACGTCGCGGTCGTTGATTTTCAGCGTAACTTGCTTCGTTTCGGTCATGGATTCCTAACGCGAACCTACAAGCGCTTCCGCGGACTTAGACGCGCACCGCCCATTCAAATGGTCTTCGAATTCGTTGCGCCATTTTTGCACGATGCTGATGGTTGGCAGCGCGGCGGCGTCGCCGAGCGGGCAAAAAGTGCGGCCCAGCATGTTTTTGGCCAGTTCGCCTGTGATGTCGATATCTTCCGGCGTCCCATAGCCCGCGTGAAAGCGGTCCAGCAACTTCTTTAGCCAGGACGTCCCTTCCCGGCAAGGAATGCACCAACCGCAGGACTCGTGGGCGTAGAAGTGCATGATTCGCCGTGCCATGTCCACCATGCAGGTGGTTTCGTCCATGACCACCATGCCGCCGGAGCCGAGCATTGAGCCAGCCTTCGCCACCGAGTCGTAATCCATAGGGATGTCAATTTCGTTGGCGCTCAAGATGGGACAAGAACTTCCGCCAGGAATAACCGCTTTGAGTTTTTTGCCATCGGGAATGCCGCCAGCCATTTCATAAATAAACTTTTTCATGTTCATCCCGAGTGGAATCTCATAGATTCCCGGCTTGGCGATATGTCCTGCGACGCATAGCAGACGCGTGCCTCCGTTTTTCGGAGTACCGCGCTTAGCGTAGGCATCTCCGCCTTCGAGAATGATGGCGGGCACAGAGCTCAAAGTTTCGACATTGTTAATGATGGTCGGGCAGCCGTACAGGCCGACAACGGCAGGGAAGGGCGGCTTGATGCGCGGATAACCGCGCTTGCCTTCGAGCGACTCCATCAATGCGGACTCTTCCCCGCACTCGTAAGCGCCCGCGCCGGTGTGGGTCAGCAGGTCGAAATCAAAGCCCGAGCCCAGAATATCCTTGCCCAGGTAGCCGTTGGCATAAGCCTCCTGGAGCGCCTCTTCCACGATGTCCAGGACGTAGCGGTACTCGCCGCGAACATAAATGAAGCCGCGGTGCGCGTGTATGGCGCGGCCGGCAATTACCATGCCTTCGATCAATTGGTGTGGATCCATCTCCATGAGGGGGCGGTCTTTGCAGGTGCCGGGCTCGGATTCATCGGCATTGCAGATGAGATATTTCGGTTTCGGAGAATCCTTGGGAACAAAGGACCATTTCATGCCCGTTGGAAAGCCCGCGCCGCCGCGGCCACGGAGGCTGGACTTCTTCACTTCGTCGATGATGGATTCCGGCGTCATTTCCTTGAGCGCTTTTTCCAGCGCTTTATAGCCGTCGTGCTCGAGGTAAACATCGATTTTGCGAGAATCCTTGATGCCCCAACGCCTGCTGATCAGCGGCGTCTCGCCGGGTTCGCGCGGGTGAAGCGCGCCCGCGGTCACGGGTTCCGGAGTCGGGATCCTGCCGCCGTCCAGTTCCTGGATAATGCGGTCAAATTTGAGCGGCGTGAGGTTTTCATGAAAGTCGTAATTGACCTGCATGGCAGGAGCGCCGGTGCAGGCGCCGATGCACTCGACTTCTTCGAGAGAGAAAACGCCGTCCTCGGTCACTTCTTTGTGGCCGATTTCGAGGCGTTTTTTGGCGCGGTCCAGAATCTGGTTGCCGCCGCGCAGCATGCAAGCCACATTTGTGCAGACCTGGACATGGAACTTGCCCATCGGTTTGCGGTGCAGCATGGAGTAGTAGGCGAGCGTTTCCTCGACCTGCACGTTGTTCAGATCCAGACGGCTCGCGATTTCCGCGATCATCTCGTCGCTCACGCAGCCGTACTCATCCTGCGCGTACATCAGCATGGGAATGAGCGCACTGCGCTTGACCGGATAGGCGTTCTGTAATTTTTCGAAGCGCGCAGCGAGTTGGGGGGAAAGTTGCATGCGATTAGCGGTCGACCTCTCCCAAGACAATGTCAATCGTTCCGATGCAAGCGACTACATCGGATATTAATTGTCCGGTGACGAGTTTCGGCAAAGCTTGCAGGTTGATATACGAGGGCGAGCGGAAGTGCACGCGCAGGGGCTTTGGTGAGCCGTCGCTGGCAACAAAGCAGCCCAATTCGCCGCGCGGAGATTCCACGCTCACAAAAGCTTCGCCCGGCGCCGGAGAAAAGCCTTCCGTGAAGATCTTGAAATGGTAGATGAGCGCTTCCATCTCCGTCTTCATTTTTTCACGCGACGGCGGCACAATGCCTGGCGCTTCCGTCCGAATCGGGCCTTCGTGCGTAATCTTGGCCATGGCCTGGCGGACAATCTTCAAGCTTTCGCGCATCTCCGCGACGCGGATCATGTACCGGCCGAAGCAATCGGAATCGGTACGCGTGGGGACATCAAATTCGAATTCTTCGTAGCTGGAATAGGGGAAGAGTTTTCGATTGTCGTACGGGACGCCCGCAGCCCGCAGCGTGGGGCCGGTCATGCTGAGCGCGATCGCATCCTCTGCTGAAATATATCCCACGCCCTGCGTCCGCCCCATCCAGATGCGGTTTCCGGTCAAGAGCGACTCGTATTCATCGATTCTGCTGGGCATCATTTTCAGGAACCGGTCGACCGCCGCGCGCCATCCCGCCGGCGGTTCCAGCGCGATCCCGCCGATGCGGATGTAGCTCGTCATCATGCGCTGCCCGGCGAACATCTCGAAAATCTTGAGAATCTCCTCGCGTTCGCGGAAGCAATACAGGAAGACGGACATAGCGCCCAGGTCGATAGCATGCGTTCCAAGCCAGACAAGATGCGAAGAAATACGCTGCAGCTCGACGAGCAGGACGCGAACGTATTGAGCGCGCTTGGGAACTTCGAGACCCAGCAACTTCTCGACCGCCATGCAGTACACCAGGTTGTTGCCGAGGGGATTGAGATAGTCCATTCGGTCTGTGAGAGTGATGGCCTGCGAATAAGTCTTGTCCTCGCAACTCTTCTCAATACCAGTGTGGAGATAACCCAGATCCGGAACCGCCCTAATGACCGTTTCTCCATCCAGTTCCAGCAGGACGCGCAGCACGCCGTGGGTGGAAGGGTGTTGAGGTCCCATATTGAGGACCATCGTTTTTGTAGCGCCAGCGGCAGTTTCGACCGTGGTCATACGGAGCTCTTTCTGAATCCCGGGACCATCGGAACGTCGCGAAATCCTTCGACAGGATAGTCCCTGCGAAGCGGGTGCCCTTCCCAGTCCTCCGGCAACAGGATGCGCCGCAAATCCGGATGACCGGTAAAACGAATCCCAAAGAGGTCAAATATTTCGCGCTCGAGCCAGTTGGCGCCAGGCCAGATGGGAACAAGCGACTCGATGACAGGATCTGCGCCGGATAAACGAACCTGCAGCCGAACTCTTTCGCGCTGCGGGATGGAAACGAGGTGGTAATTCAGTTCGAAGCGCGGCTCGTGGGGATATCGATCAACACAGGTGGCATCGGTGAGCAGGTTGAATCGCAAATCCGCGTGGTCACGACAACGTTCAGCGACAGCACGCAACACTTTGCGTGGAAGCACGATGGTCGTCTCGCCGCGGAATTCGATCACTTCTTCAATAACGTTGGGATTCCAGGCGCGCAGATTCTCGGCCACAACACTAGCTTTTTGACTGGTATTCTCGGTCACCGTTTCGAAGCCCTCAGACGCAGGCTAATACTTATGCCAGTCGAGCGCGCCTTTTTTCCACAGATAGAAGTAACCCACCAGAAGTATGGCGATATATACCATCATCTCGATGAAGCCATACAGACCAATACTGGGGGACATTCTTATAAAATCGCGATAAATGTAGGCCCACGGATACAGGAAAATGGCTTCCACGTCAAAAAGAATGAAAACCATGGCGACTAGATAAAATCTGACGGAAATCGGAGCTCGAGCGTCTCCAGTTGGTTCCATGCCGCATTCGTAGGGCAGTTGTTTCGCGCGGCTGGGGCGGCGCCAGCCGACCAGCACCGAGGCGGCTGTCAAGGCCCCGGCGAGTGCCGTCGCTACCAGCAGGTGTAATAGAAGCGGAGTGTACGCTTGTAAGCCTGAATCAGTCATGGGCAAAGCGCTATAATATCCATTCACAAGCCAATCGGTCAAATGGCATGAAAAAAGTCCGCGGCGCCCCGCTGCTGAACAGGCGAGCGCGTCGAAAGGGAACTGGACTTACATCCTATGCTCTTCGGGCACAACTCGGATGTCAAAGTGGGCGAGACGGTTTATCACGTGCAAACCGAGGATCGCGGCACGGCCAACGCCTTAATCGACACGACTGTCTATTGCCGCGGGCGCGTTTTGCACCGCCGCACCAATAATTACTTTGATTTGTTGCCGCTCGAGGCACAGCAGGAAAAGTTGCTAAGAACGCGCATCGATGAGCAGCATCGAAAAGTGGTCGAGGAAATCCGAACTGGTGCCTTGCACCTTGCGCCTCCGCCACTCCCACCACAGGAAATCCCAGGCGCGAAGAATATTGCCCACGCCGCCGCACACTCGAATGCGACGCCGGGGCTCGCGCTGGAATTGATCAATGCCAAAAACTGGCTGGCGGGCAAGCGCGCGAATTTGCACATTGCCGTCCGGAAAAAGCAAAATGGAGTGGTCGTCCCTGGCGCACTGGTCACCGCAAGAATCGATGGCGCTGCGGACGTAACGGAATTCTCAACGGAGACGGGGCAGGATGGCCAGGCGCGGCTCGAATTCGATATGCCACGCCTTGCTGGGGCCGACCCTGCACTGGTCATTGACGCCACGCAGGCGGATTCGAAAGGCCAGTTGAAATTTCAATTGCGGGCAAGGCCGCGCGTGCCTACCGCCTAGACTGGCAAGAGATTTGGCGCACGGATGGAAGATGGCACTGGAAACCGCACTTTCGATCGTCGTGAACGGAGAAAAACGCGAAGCGAAGCCCGGCACGGTTGTCGCGGAATTGTTGTCGACGCTTGGACTGGAAGCGGGCCGCGTGGCCATCGAGCGAAATCTGGAAATTCTTCCGCGCCCCGCCTGGGCACAGACGCGCGTGGAAGCAGGCGACCGCTACGAAATCGTACAGTTTGTAGGCGGCGGATAATCCCCAGACGAATTGTTGCGCGCAGCGTTTCTTCGAATCGTGAAGACAGTCGATTCCCGCATCAAGCCCGTTTCCGCGACGCAAGATATTTCTTCCAGGGTTTCCAGTAGAATTTGGGCCACCCGGTTCTAACGCCCTTTTGGTCGTGTTGCGGCACGCCCGCGTGAACGAGGTCCACGACCGCGCCTCCTCGCGCTTTTTCGAATGTCAAGATCACAATGGATAGCTCGCCTTTTTTCCAATGAGTAGCGCGCCAAGCCTGAACGATTTTCTGACCGGGAATAATGAGCAGGTTTTTACCGCCGATGGCCCCGCCGTACGCGTGCCAGGCTCCGCCCACTTTGCGGCTCAGCTTGGCGGGCGCGCCGGTTGCGGAAGAATGCTTTTTGGAGTCCATATACATGTTGAACAGGATCTTGGGGGAAGCGGAAAACTTGACGCGCTGCAATACGGTAGGTGTCATTCTTCGTACCCTCAAAAGCCTTCGAGCAGGTGGCCCATTTTACTTTTTTTCGTCTGCAGATAGGCCCGGGAAGTTTTCGAAACGCGCGGCTGGCACGCGACGCGCTGAACCACGCGAATTCCGGACTTCTCCAACTGGCGAACTTTTTCCGGATTGTTCGAGAGCAGGCGAATTTTCGTGGCGCCTAGTTTTTTCAAGATTTGAGCCGAAAAATCGTAATCCCGAGCGTCGGCTTCGAATCCCAACGATTCGTTGGCCTCGACCGTGTCCATCCCTCCATCCTGCAGCTGATAGGCGCGAAGCTTGTTCATCAGGCCGATGCCGCGGCCCTCTTGGGGCAAGTACAACAAGACACCAGCCCCAGCCTGGCCGATCTTCCGCAGCGAAAGCTCGAGCTGCGCGCGGCAATCACACCGCAGCGAAGCAAGCACGTCGCCCGTCAGGCACTGCGAATGGACGCGGACGAGTGGAGCGCTTTTTCCCTTGAGTTTGCCGCGCACCAGGGCGATGGCCTCATCCAGCGGACCCCGCCCCTTGAATCCATAGATCGTAAACCGTCCAAACCGCGTGGGCAGCGAGGCATGCGCTATGAGTCTCACAGTGGTGGACCGCCGCCCTTTGCCAGGCTTGCCCGAATTTGCTTTTGTGCTCATCGCAGCGAAGCAGTATAGCAGGTGCGCTACGAGAGGCTTTACATCGCGGCTCCGATTGGCTAGCGTTAGCGAGGACGCTCTCGTTTGCCGCCATGGACTCCGCCACAGCAGTTCGCGACCTCCTCTTCACCTTGCTGCTGAAGGTGGGCGTGGCCTCTTCGATCGCCGCTCTCCTCGCGCGGTGGAACACGTTTCGTCGCGTGCTGTTTACCGAAGAACGCGATCCAGACCAAAAGCTGAAGCTCATGCTGTTCATGACTCCTCCGCTGATCGTCGGCGTGACGCTTCGGCTGGTGAATTATCAATACCGATTCGCAGATCTTTCACTGGAGGGTGCATTCCTGATGGGATTGCTCGGTGGCCGGGTGGTCGGGCCCATCGGCGGAGCGATTATCACCATTCCCGCCCTAATTTCTCACGAGTGGCTCGCCATGCCGGCGGCCTCGACTGCCGGATTGCTCGGTGGACTAATCCGCCAGGCGATTCCCAACAAAGATGACCTCTGGAACTTCGGCCCTTTCACGTTCTTGAACATACCGAAAGCGTTTGTCCGCCTGGTGAAGAAAAGGCAACTGTCCTGGGAAATGGCTCCTCTCGGCGTCTGCGTCCTGTTGGAGTTGGGGCGCGTCGCGCTCGTGCAGGCCACCAAGCCGAAATGGCTCTTTGCGATTCATCCTCAATGGGATTGGTGGCTTGTTTTAACGGTGATTGCGACCTTGATGTCTGTTGCGGCGCCTCTCAAAATTTGGAACAACACGCGTATCGAGATGAACCTCGAACGGCACCAGCAACTTTTGCTGAAAGCGCGCATGGACGCGCTCTCGCGTCAGATCAATCCTCACTTTCTATTCAACACACTGAACACCGTCTCCGCGCTCATTCGCTTCGATCCGGATAACGCGCGCGGCGTGGTCCTCAAGCTCAGCAACATCCTCCGGCGGCTTCTCCGCAAGCACGAAACCTTCGTTCCGTTGCGCGAGGAACTTGAGTTCATCGACGATTATCTCGATATCGAAGTAGCCCGCTTTGGCCACGACAACCTGGACATCATCAAGAACATTGATGAGGAAACTCTCGAAGCTTTTGTCCCCAGCATGCTGCTCCAACCCATAGTTGAAAACTGCCTGAAGCACGGTCTGGCCCCCAAACTGGACGGCGGCAAAATCCAGCTCCGAACCACGAATCACGACGGCCGATTGCACATCGAAATTGAGGACAACGGCGTTGGCATCTCGGAAGAAAAGTTGCCGCATGTGTACGTCGAAGGAATCGGCCTCAGCAACGTCCGCGAGCGTTTGCGCGTGCTCTACGGCGCCGATTTTTATTTGCAGATAGAAAGCCGTGCCGGCGTCGGAACGCTGATCAGGATTGACATTCCGGAACTGGTGTCTGCCATCCAAACCGTCGGCTGAGTGGGCGCCGCCAATTACTCCTCATTTTCGGCGGTAATTTTCACCGATGCGATTTATGCTAGACATCGGATGAGGACACTCTTGGGCCTAACTTCGACCGCACGCAGTCTGGGATTTGTTTTCGTGCTGATGGCTGCCTTGCGGCTTCAGGGGCAATCCAATCCCGGTTATGCCGGCGCCGAGGCATGCGCGGAGTGTCACGCAACTGTCACGCGTGTCTGGGCGGAAGCTCACCACAGCAGGACGATGCAACCTGCCACGATTCAGAGCGTGAAAGGAGACTTTGCCCAGAGCCATCTCCTGCTGCACGGCTCTGCGTTCACTCTCCAACTCCGCGAAAACCGTTTTTACATCACGGAATCCGAGCTATCCGGCAAGCCCTGGGAGCACCGGATAGAATACACGCTCGGCGACCGCCGGTTTCAGCACTACCTCACCACGCTGTCCGATGGCCGCATCCTTCTGTTGCCTCCCACGTGGGACGTCGTTCGCAAGAAATGGGATTTCGATCTTGATATCGGCAATCCAGAAGAAAGTTCAGTTGATCCGGTCCAAATCTGGAATAAGACTTGTTACGCCTGCCATGTAAGCCAAGGTCAGAAGAATTTTGAGCTTGAAAATCTTCGTTATCGAACGACATGGAGAGACCTGGGAATCAACTGCGAAAGCTGCCATGGGCCCGGAAGCGAACACATCGCTACGGGCAAGAGCGCAAAGGTGCTGGACGCGGCCACCCGCGCGCGGCTGAGGGCCTCGATCCGCAACCCGGCCCGATTGGACGCAGCAAGCAGCACGGCGATCTGCGCGCAGTGCCACTCGTTGCGAGATGTCTACGCAGATAAATTCAGAGCAGGAGCGAATTACGACGACTTCTTCACGCCGGTCATGGAGTACCGCTTGCCGGCTTCTGAGGATCCGGCCTATTGGCCTGACGGACGGCCGAGGCAATTATCGAACGAAGCACTTGCGTTGTGGCAGAGCCAGTGTTTTCTTAAAGGTGGAGCAACCTGTACCACTTGCCATTCCCATACTCACAATGTGGACGTCGATCGCAGCCCGCAGCTTCGGCCGGACAACAACGGTCTTTGTACAGCCTGTCACGCGGCGATTGCCGCGAACATTTCCGCGCACACACATCATCCACCGAAGAGTTCTGGCGGTTCGTGCATGGAATGCCACATGCCGGAAACCGTGGTTAGCCTCCAGACGCGGATGCGCGATCACTCGATCAGCATACCAGTTCCGGAAAATACGATTCGGCATGACATACCGAATGCGTGCAATCTTTGCCATCGCGACAAAGACGCGGCGTGGACCGTTCGTCAGATGCAAGCGTGGTATGGCGACAGGTCCCGGCAGAAATTTATACGCCGCGCCGACGCCTTCTCGCAGGCGCGCCAAGGCGATCCGGCTGCGATTCCTTCCTTGCTGGAGATCCTTGCCGATCCAGCGGGTGGGCCCTTCATTCGGGCCAATGCCGCCGGATACCTGGGAAGTTTTCTAAACGATCCAAAGGCATATGATGCGCTCGTCCACTCACTTGGGGACACGGCGCCGCTGCTGCGCTCAACTGCGGCGACCGCTCTAAAGCCCAGCCCGGCCCAACGCGAGGAACTCGCGATTAACCTTGTCACCCTCCTCAAAGACCCCATACGCACGGTTCGAATGAGCGCGGCGATCGCCATGGTCGCTATGGGAGTGCGCCCATTTCCCGGTGAAGATGGCGAGCGCTACGAACAGGCAAAAGAACTGTACCGTGCGCGTGCGGAGCTCAATTCTGACGATGCTCAACAGCAACTGGCCGCAGGAAAATTCTTCTTTTTATCGGGGGACATGGCGGGGGCAGCGAATGCCTTTCGCGCGACGTTAAAGCTCGACCCAACGATCCCGGCACAATACTACCTGGCCCGATCGCTTGCTGAAAAAGGCGATTACCAATCCGCGCGCCATATTCTCGATGCCATTCCGCGCGATGACCGGCAGTATGATGCGGCTCAGCGGCTGCTCGCTGAGATTGCCACCAAAGAAACCAGTCGTGTCGAGGTGCCGCCGAACAGCGGGGTAGGCAACGGAACCGCCGACGCCCAAGCTCAGTTTCTAGAAGGTCAAGTCCGGTACCAGAGCGGACAATACGGCGCGGCTCTGAAGGATATGGAGCAGGCGCTTCAGCTTGCGCCAAACGCGGAATGGGCTGCGAAAGCGCAGATCTATCGTGCCATCAGTCTGGAAAAGGAGGGGCGCTCAGCCGAAGCAGAATCTGCTATGAGAGCCCTTTCTGAGCACCCCGAGGCGCGCCAGAATGTCGATTTCCAACTTGCTTATGTCGAGTTGCTCTCCGAATCCGGGCATGCCGAGGAAGCTTTAAAGCGCGTCGATGGGTTGATCGCAGCAGTTCCGCAAACGGCGAAGGCCTATTTCTGGCGCGCCAAATTGTTGCTCGAGCTCCGTCGCGTGGGCGAAGCGGCGAGCGCCGGGGAAGAATCCGTCCGCCTGCTCCAGGAATTTCCCGAAGCTCACAATCTGCTGCTCAAGATTTATCAGACGCAAGGACGTGCCAAGGAGGCCGCAGAGCAAGCGCAATGGCTACGCGACTATCAGCTGCGCAAGGACTCACACTGATCTTGCTCTTGTCCGCGGCTGCCGCGGACGTGGGCGCGCAAATCCGCTTCGAAGATGTGGCCGCCAAGTCCGGACTCAAATTCGAACTGCGCAACGGCGCCATCGGGGAATTTCACCAGCCGGAGTTGATGCTCGGCGGCGTGGCCGTGCTCGACTATAACAACGATGGCTGCATGGACATCTTCTTCACAAACGGCGCGGCCATGCCCTCGCTCAAAAAAACAGGTCCGCAGTTTTTCAATCGACTTTTCCGCAACAACTGCGATGGAACGTTTACGGATGTTACGGAAAAAGCTGGCGTCGCAGGCGAGGGCTACTCCATGGGAGTCGCCGTTGCGGATTACGACAATGATGGTTATCCGGATATCTTTGTGGCCGGCGTCAATCGGAACATCCTCTATCACAACCGAGGCGACGGTACGTTTGAAGATGTCACGGAGAAAGCCCACCTCGGCGGCGTCGATCCGCGTTACGGCAAGCTGTGGTCGGTTTCCGCCGCCTGGGTTGACATTGATAACGATGGCTGGCTCGACCTGGTCATCAGCAATTACGTGCAGTGGGATCCGAAGCTCGAACCCAAATGTGGCACCGATAAGAAGCCACTCTACTGCCATCCCGGCGCCTATCACGACACTCCCAACCAGCTCTTTCGCAACAACCACGATGGGACTTTTGCCGACATAACCGAGTCGTCCGGACTCGGGTCGCATTTCGGCAAAGGCATGGGAGTGGCCGTCGCCGACTATGACGGCGATGCGCTGATGGACATTTTTGTAGCAAACGATAGCGTGCCCAATTTTCTTTTCCATAATCTTGGCCACGATAAGTTCGAGGAAGTCGGAATGCTTGCTGGCGTGGCGCTCGATGATAACGGGAGGCCCGTAGCCAGCATGGGCGCCGATTTTCGCGATTTCGAGGATGAAGGCCGTCCCGGTCTGATTTTCACCGCCATGATCAACGACACGTTCCCGCTCTTTCGCAACACGGGGAAGTCCCCCGTCTTTGAGGATGTGACCGCGCGCTCGGGCCTCGCTGCTGCCACGCGCGCTCTTACAGGATGGGGAATTGGCTTATACGATTTCGACAACGATGGTTTCAAGGACGTTTTCACCGCCAACGCCCATTTTCCTGCTATCGAGGAATCTCTCGGCACCGAGGCGAATCTGCCGAACTCCCTATTCCGTAATCAAGGCGGGCGCTTCGAAGATGTCTCGAAGTCAGCAGGCTCCGATTTTCAGCTAGCCGGCCAATATCGCGGGGTCGCTTTTGCCGATTTTGATAACGATGGCCGACTCGACGCCGTGGTTTCCAACGTGAATGGACCCGCGCGGCTCTTTCACAACGTGACCGCAAATACCGGACACTGGCTTGCGCTAAAGCTAACTGGAACGCGCAGCAATCGCGATGGGATCGGCGCAAAAGTCGAACTCACTTTGCCGGACGGCCGCAAGCTCTACAACCATTGCACTAGCAGTGTGGGTTACGCTTCTTCAAGCGAGCCGCTAGTACGCTTTGGACTGGGCAAAGAAACGGTTGCCAAGCTAATCGAAATTCATTGGCCAAGCGGCAAAGTGCAACAACTTCGCGACGTCAAGTCTGATCAAGTTCTGAAAGTTCGCGAGCCCTGATTGCGTATGAATTTTTCTCGCCACAGGCACAAACGGCGTATTCGTTGTGACGCGGGATTTCGAGCCCAGGAGGGATCAGCGGCTTCGATGACACCCTGATAGCATGGGGTGAAAACCTGACATAATGCCAGACGCCGTGTTCCCAGGTCGACGGGAAGTGGCATTCTCTGTGTTGGAGGAGGAGACTGCATGAAAGCTGCCGTACTGCACGAGCTGGGTAAGCCTCCCCGTTACGAGGAATTTGCTGAGCGCGCAGCCGCGGGCGATGAAGTTATCGTAAGAGTTCGCGCCGCGTCCCTGAAAGCCGTGGACAGACAACTCGCCGCCGGTTCACACTTCGCCAGCCCCCGCGAGCTTCCCGTAATTTGCGGGACGGATGGGGTCGGTGACCTCGCCGATGGAACCAGGGTGTTTTTTGGGGGCCCGCGCCGTCCGTATGGTGCGATGGCGCAGCGGACCGTAGTGCCTAAAGCATTTTGTTTTCCTGTGCCCGACGGCTTGGATGACGCCACTGCCGCTGCTCTGCCGAATCCGGGCGTTTCCGCGTGGCTGGTCCTTAGCCAGCGTGCAAAAGTCGAAAAAGGCGACCGTGTGCTGATTCTCGGCGCGACGGGTGTAACTGGAAAATTGGCGGTGCAGATTGCAAAGTTGCTTGGTGCGGGCCGTGTGATTGCCGCCGGACGAAACCCGCAAGTATTGGAGACGCTTCGCGAACTCGGAGCGGACGTAACCATTCAGCTCAATCAACCGGAGGACGACGTGAAAAAGGCTTTCGCGCGCGAAGCGGGCGATGCCGGTTTCCAGGTGGTGGTTGATTTCGTTTGGGGCCGGCCCACCGAACTTCTCCTCGCCGCAATCACGCGTCCCGAATTTGCCACGATTAATTCAGAGACGCGCCTAGTCCAGGTGGGCGAAAGCGCGGGGCCAAATATTTCGCTTCCCGCTGCGGTCCTCCGCAGCACCGCGCTAACCATTCTAGGAACCGCTGGCATTCCATCGCGTGACGTCCTTGTCAATGCCATGCATCAAGTCATGGATTGGGCCGCCAGAGGCGTCCTTCGGATCGAAACGGAATCCGTGGCTCTCAGTGAGATTGAGCAAGCCTGGGGGCGGCCGGAAAGCGGCGGTAGAAGACTTGTCGTAATTCCATAAAGCGCGAGGCGCACGGAAACAGAATCGCCGTTTGGTCACATCCCAAAATTCATTCCGTACAAGATTTTTCTTGGGTAAGGCGGATCTTACCTCGGACGATCACCGGGAGTGCGGACGGCCTGCGAAGATGCTGGCGGTGCCGGCAATAAACCGGCCGAATGCCATGCGATCCCGTGCTGCTGCAGGAGTGTAATGGCGTAGCGGATTGGAATGGCGGCACCAGGAGTATTCGTGGGCAGGGATCCCTTCTTGCCAAGCGGGAGAGACACGCCTCGCAACCAAAGCCCTTCTACCAGGCCGACAGCGGCTTGCGTCTTAGTCTCAATGACGGGCGAACCGCTCTGGCCTTTCTCGACTGGATGACTCAGCAGAAATACGTCGGCAGCAGGGCCTGACTTATCCAGTTGGGTGGACTCGAACGAGAGCACTGTGCCGGGAGACGTATCTTCACGCTCATATTCAAAGCTGTGTGCGTCCTGCGGCCGTTTCGGACGGAGGGAGAGCGCTACGACGGCCTGGCCCCGTACAGCCGGTTCCGAGTTCAGCGGCATGACAGCGACAGCGTTCTTTCCCGCAAAGGGGTTTGGCACGGCCCGAAGAATCGCAACATCGTGTTGCGCATCCCTGGCGATGATCGTCACGTGCAACAACTGGGGCGGAGCGTTTGGACGATTCACGAGGATGTACGGCTGGCCCCCATCGCGAAAGGTCTCCAGGACGTGAGCGACAGTAAGCAGATAACCTTCTTCGTTGATGAAGAAGGCATTGCCGAAGAAAGTGTAGTGGTAGCCGCGCGAAGCAGGAGACTGATCGTCCGGATAGACAATCGGGCAGAGTGCGGCAATCGCCGTGTCGTAGGACGAATTGGCTTGGGGCATCGCCGAATCAGCTCGGGGCAGCACGCTGACGCAAGCGAGAACAGCAAGTGCCATGGACGCGGCGGAGCCGATGCGAATAGCTTGCTGTTTCGCGCGCACAAATGCCTCAATTCGAATACTTTGACAAAGCTGCACGCACGGGTAAATGGCAAGGAAGGGAGAAAAAGGGACAGGTGTGAGGCAGGGCATTGGAGGAAGAAAGGGAAATAAGGGCTTGACAAATAGCTGTCGTTACGGTATGTTCTGTACAGAGAGAAATAACAAAAATGACAGACACTACAAAAGCAACACTTTCGCCTGTAGCCCAAAAATTCATCCTCCACTGGGGAGAGATGGGCACGCGCTGGGGCATCAACCGGACCGTAGCCCAGGTCCACGCGCTCTTGTTCCTTTCGCCCGTTCCCGTGCCCGCGGATGAGATCTCAGCGACCCTGGCAGTGGCACGGTCCAATGTGAGCACGTGTTTGCGCGAGCTGCAGGGCTGGGGGATCGTGCGCGTGGTGCATGTCCTGGGCGACCGCCGGGATCATTTCGAATCGCTCAAGGACGTTTGGGAGATCTTCCGGGTGGTCAGCGAGGAGCGGAAACGTCGCGAGATCGATCCGACCCTGCGCGTGCTGGCAGAGTGCGTTGCGGAGTCCAAGGCGAATGCACATGGCGACGCGTACACACGGGAGCGGCTCGAGAGCATGCTGGAGTTCCTGACCGTAATGACAGGACTCTTCGACGAAGTGTTGCGCATGCCGACTTCGGCGCTGAAGGGCGTCGGAAAACTGAGGGGGAAAGTAGTGACGCTGCTGGGAAAGAAGGCCGCGAACGGCTGAGATTATGGAGCAACTCCGGCGATTTGCGGTTGCGGAAAGTGAACAAGTCATGATTTCACTGGCATCGGAGTTTACGGACGGAAAGGGACGACACGCGCGAGGATGGCTTTTTTTTGACGCCGAGTGCGAGTCCTGCACCCGCATTGCGCGGCGGCTGGCGCCGATTCTAGAGCGGAGGGGTTTGGCGGTGGCGCCGCTGCAGGATTCGCGAGTTGGCGCGCTGCTGGGAATGTCGCGAGAAGAGTTGCTGCGCGAGATGCGCGTGCTGCTTTCGGACGGGCGTCAGTTTGGCGGAGCGGATGCCGCGGTAGCATTGGCTCGCGAAGTGTGGTGGGCGCGTCCGCTGGTTTGGTTCAGCAGGATTCCGGGAGGGATGGGGGTGTTGAGAGGCTGGTATCGCTCGATCGCCACGCGCAGGCATTGCATCGCAGTGAGTTGTGCGACTTCTGAAGCGACCAAGCGGGCCTAACGGCCGAGAGGAGACCAACATGAACGCCCTGCTTCTGTCTCTATGGTTGGCGGGCTTCGTCCAAATCGGCATTGCCGCCACAAATGTCTTCCTTCAGCGGAGGTTGAACTACCGGGAAAGTCTGGATCGGGTGACGCCGATCATCCGCCAGATCTTTGTCGTGCATTCCGTGTACATCGTGGGAGTGCTGCTGTTGTTCGCGGCGCTGACGCTCGGTTTTGCCCAAGAGCTCGCGAGCGGGCGCGGCTTGGGAAGGTTTCTCGCAGGTGGAATTGCCGTCTTCTGGTTGTTCCGCGCGCCGGTACAACTTTTCTACTACGATCCATCCGTAAGGCGCTTGAATCGGCTTGGTGACATCGCGTTCACGGCAGCGGCGCTTTTTCTAGCCGCAACGTACGGTGTAGCCGCTCTTACCCTGCATGCCTGAGGGCCGCCATGAAATCTGTACGCAGCGAGGACTTCGCGATGTGGCGCCTGGCGATGCAGGGGGCGGTTGTTTGGACAGCGCTCGTATTGTTGAGCCTGATTCCGGGCATTCACCTTGGAATCATCGAAGTGCTCTTCCTCCTGGCTCCCTGGATTATTGTGCCGCTTGGCGTTTATCTAATCTCTGGCCCAATCCATTTACTGACCGGCACGTTTCTGCGATGTACGGTTTTGCCGGCCGCCGCGCTGGCGACTCTCTCGTTTTTCATCCCCAATCGCTTACTTTCTGCGCGGTGTGCCTCTGGCTGGATGGTGATCTGCGCAGCGCTTGCAATAGACGGCGTGATTCGGATTGTGCACACCCGGGGAAAGTCTTTCAGCCAGTTCTGTTTTGCGTCCGGAGAAGGCTACCTGCTCGTGGCCGGAGTCTGGCTGGTAGCTTCACGGGCCGGAATTCAGTTGATTGGTTTTCGTGAGCCGATTGTGTTGTTGACTGCGGTGCACTTTCATTTTGCGGGGTTCGCCTCTGCAGTGTTAGCCGGGCTGACGGAAGAAAGGCTGCGTGGGCATAATGGCCAAAAGCTTCTTCGCCTGGCCTTGCTGGCCGTCGTTCTGGGGCCGGGAATACTTGGTCTCGCTTTCTTGTTCGGGCCCAAATGGAAGCTCCTCGCTGCGTTGCTGATTGTGGTGGGCCAGATCGGTCTCGGCGTGGGAATGATTCGGGTGGGGATCACGGCAAAGGGGCAAAGTGGACGGTGGTTGCTGTTAATTGCTGGCGGCTGCGTGGCCGTTGGAATGGTTCTGTCTGCGGTTTGGGCTATGGGTGAGTACCCGTTGCAGGCATTTGTCAATATCGCGCAAATGGCGAAATATCACGGAGTTCTGAACGCAGTCGGATTCGTTCTTTGCGGAATGCTAGGTTGGTCGCAACTGCGAACTGTGCAGCCTTCCCAGCAAGCTCAACCTACTCGCGGCTCAAGCGGCAAGCAGGGATACCCAGGCTAAGATTTGGTCCCGCCTTTGGAAAGCGTCGTATTAGTCGAACTGTCTAAGCAAGGAAAACTCATGAACGGCGTCTGCATAGACTTGACCTTGAAGCTTATTGAGATAAAGCGCTGACATGCGCTCAGTCCCCAAGACCCGTCAGTCCACAGGTCTTCGATGGCACCAAATGCTTGCGAATATACCGAGTGGATGGCGAAGGATGGGGTTATCGCTGTAAGGCTTGCTTGAAGAATGAGGCGACTTTGGCCCAGCCCTCATACACCTTCAGAGCTGACACTACATCTTACTGCCGTTTCATTTTGGGTCGAAATCTGTGGAGTTCGAACCATTTTGGGAATGAGAGCCACAGTTTGTACTCATGCCGTCCTACTGGAGGTTGAGAACATCCTCGCAGTAAGCATTAGATTCTTCAAAGAATAGTTCTCCGATTCGAAATCCTCCTCTCCCGGTGCGCTTCTGGCGCCGGACGTGCATTTTCATTCAGCCGGGGTGTGCCGCAGTTTTCACACTGGCGTCCCCTGTTTGAGAGGTCAGAATGCAACGTAGAATCTTTCTCTCAGAAGTTATCGGCTGCCTCGTTTGCATGCATGCTGGAATCACCGGATATATGATTAGGCCGTTTTCCGCGGAACTATGGAATTCCCTTGGCCTGCGGAAACAACCGAGCTCCGAAATTCTCCCCGACCCCGCGCAGACTGCCGCTCCCGCTCAAAAGCTGAATGAGATTATCGCCCGCGTATTCAAGCGGGAGAAGGAGCAATTAGAAATCATCTCGAGCTACTCGCCGATTGTGGAAACTTACATCCAGATTGAAAAATCTCATCCCGTGATGGGAACTGTCCCCAAGAGCGATCTGTATTTTCTGGGTATCGCCGATTTTAACGGGAAGTCGATGAAAGTTCGCTCGATGATGGAACGCACCCATAAGGGTTCGATCATGTGGGAGTTTGAGCCTGCCGGATTCCTGCAAATGGCTTTTCTAGATTTTGGCGGTTTTGACGATCAGCACTATCGGCTCACCCCTCCCGACAGCGGTAGCCCACGCGTGTTTCTGGGAGAGGTGCGCTGTTACGTGTTCAATGTTGTGCGCGCTCCTAAGGCGAAGGGCGCGCGGTTTAAGGGGCGGATCTGGGTGGAAGACCAGGATTTTACGATCGTTCGAATGAGCGGTATCTACGCGCCGGAAAAACACTTCTCTCTGAAGCAGTTCGACGACGAGTTTTACCTTCACTTTGATTCGTGGCGCACCAATGTCAAACCAGGCCTTTGGCTCCCCAGCGATATTTACAGTCAGGAGCTGAGTCAGCCTACGGCCACGGGCGGGCCAAGATTCAAGGCGCGGACGCATTTTTGGGGCTATGGGCTCGCGGTCCAATCGCAACAGGAAGAGCTTGGACGCCTCCTCATCGAATCGGAAGGTAAGATCAAAGATGAGTCGGGTCAGAATGACCGCTCCCCTCTGGAGCAGCAGCGCGGATGGCGGGAATTCTCGGAACAGAATGTGTTCGAGGTTCTACAGCGCGTGGGACTTGCGGCCCCGCCGGGAAATGTCGAAAAAGTTCTGAACACCATCGTTAACAACATTATGGTGACCAACGACTTTCCCCCCGGGGTTGAAATCAAATGCCGCGTGCTGATGACCAGTGATCTCGAGATGTTCTCAATGCAGAATACGATTGCGTTGAGCCGGGGGTTGATCGACGTTGTTCCGAACGAAGAAACGCTTGCCGCATTGCTTGCCTTCGAACTCGCGGACGCGATGATCCCTAAGCCCGCACAAGATCAGTATGGATTCAGCGACATCCTCCGCTTGACGCCCACTCAGGCCCTGAAAAAGCTGTCCTTCGCGGACTCGGCGGAAGAAGCCCGGCAGAATAGCGAGAAGGCCCTGGTGTTGTTGAAAAAATCTCCCTACGGCAACAAGCTTGCCAACGTGGGCTTATTCTTGTCGCAACTCCAGTCTCAAGAACACGCGCTAAAACAATTGATCAGCCCGCGCCTCGGAAATCATGTCTACTTCACGTCGCAATTGCTGCAGGCCGCGCCGCCTTTGGATCCCGCCAGCTTGCAACAGATTGGCGCACTCCCCATGGGTTCCAGGATCAAGATCAATCCTTGGAACGACAGTGTCAGCTTGCTGAAGACAAAACAGGTGGGACCGATTTCCCCGCGCGAGAAAATTCCTTTTGAGGTTACACCCATTGACTTGTACTTGACGCGTTTCGTGGAGTCCACCGCGGACGAGGAGCACTCCATCTTGCCCGCCGGGGAAATCCTAGCTCGTAGCGTCGCTGACAGGAATTGACGCCTCCCACAAAGCAGCGCCCTACTTCTCTGGCGGAGGATATTTGGGAGGAATCTCCGCGTAGCCGGGGGCCGCGGTCTTGAGATTGGGAGGCACTTGGGCTTTGGCGTCGCCAATCGCCCAGCGAATTCCTCCCGCGAGCAGATTCAGGTGAAACTCATTCTGCCAGTTCTCGGAGCGATCGCCGATGGCCGTGTAGAAGACTTTTCCTCGGCCTTCCATGCGCGCCCACACCACCGGGTACGGCGCGCGCTTGTATGCGTTTCCGTTCATCGTCGAGGTATCCAGCGTGCAAATCACGTGAAGGTCCGGCGCGAAGTCCTTCATCGAATACCACTCCTCCATCAAACTCACCGGCGAGTGTGCGCCCTCGAGGCCGGGAAACTTCGGGTCATCAATAATGACGTTAGCCGTCTGAAGTCGAGGGTCTTTGCTCTGGCCATGAATGATGAACTCGCCTCCAATCATTCGGATATACGGATCTGATTTCTCGCCGTGAGCGAGATAGCGATTGGCGAGGTCGGGAGTATCAGGCGGCGTATGAAAAGTATCCGTGCCGGCATGGATTCCTACGAAGCCGAGGCCGTTGTGCACCCCGTCGAGAAAGGCTTGCTTCCCCTGGGGAGACATCGGCGGATTCTTGTCCGTTCCCGCTTCGGTGAGGTCTCCTGTGGTGAAAAAGACGAGAGCAGCGTAATCAAGAAATTCTTTCGAATCGAAAATGCGTCCGTCCTTTGACGCGGTGAGGTCGAAGCCATACTTGGCGGACATTTCGCGCAGTGCGTTTTCCACGATGCTGGGTTTGCCATCGGTCACTTTGATGACCGCATGTTCGAAGCCCGAGGATTTCGTGAACAATAGGACAGATTTCTTCTTCTTGCTGAATGCCGAGCGCGGCCCCAGTAGCGCGGCACCGGCAAAAGCCGTGGTTCGAAGAAAGTCGCGTCGAGTCGAGAATAGATTCATTTTGATTACCCCTGAAATCCGAGGATTCGGACTTTGCTCGCCCAATCGGGGGCGGAAGACGGCGTAGTGTACTTCGTGCGGCGAAGGTGGAGCAAGTCTGCACTTCAGATATTGCTGCTCATTTCCGCGCCTGAATCAGGTATTCATCCCATCCTGGAAGAGAGAAAACGACCACAATTGCTGCGCTCTTGTGGGATACTCGCCGCGGCGTTTTGTGCACGAGTTTGCGCTAATTCCTGGCGGAGTCAGCTCAAGAAAATATTTCTATGCCGGACATTTTGGAGCCCGCATTCTCAGAGATGCATAATGTTCCCCGGCGTAGATGGGCGATTGCCTGTTTGCTTGGATTCGGCGTACTCGTCAACTACTTCGATCGCGTGAATCTTTCCGTCTCCCGGGAAGCGCTCGACACAGCGTTTGGGATTTCTGCCGTGACGTTTGGCTATTTATCGAGCGCCTACAATTGGACCTACGCCGCCCTACAGCTTCCTTCCGGCCTTTTACTGGACAAGTTTGGCGTGCGGCGTGTTGGATGCATCAGCACAGGTCTCTGGGCTTTGGCTTCCTTCGGCGCTGCTCTTTCCACAGGCATCGGCGGATTCCTCGGAGCTCGCCTGCTGCTGGGAATCGGGGAAGCTCCAACGTTTCCCGCCAACTCCAAAGCCATCGGCTACTGGTTCCCCAAACAGGAACGCAGCCTCGCAACGGCCATCTTTGATTCCATGGCCAAGCTCTCCTCGGCGATTGGTGTTCCGCTGCTTGGAGTTCTGCTTCTGCATTTCGGCTGGCGATGGAGTTTTGCTTCCACGGGTTTCATCAGCCTGCTCTATTTCGCTTTGTTCTACGCTTTCTACCGCAACCCGGGCGAGGATCGTGGGCTTTCGCAAGCAGAGCGCGAATTCATCGCCAAAGGCGGAGCCCAGCCGGAAGACCGCTTGAGAGCGTCCAGGGGAGCGCCCTTGTGGTATCTGCTACGCCAGCGAAGAGTGTGTGGTTTGGCGTTGGGCTTCGCGGGATACAACTACACCTTCTACCTTCTCTTGACCTGGCTTCCTTCCTATTTTCTAGCCGTTCAGCATGTTGATCTACTGCACTCCGTCGCATACACAAGCGTCCCCTGGCTGATTGCGACTTTGACCGATCTCATAGTTGGAGGTTGGCTGGTTGATGCCCTCATTCAGCGCGGCTGGAGTTCCGTTCGCGTGCGTCAGGTGGTGCTGATCGGGGGCACCACACTCGGACTTGGCATTCTCGGCGCAGCGAATGCGCAAAGTGCCTCGGGCGCTCTCTTCTGGATTAGCCTTTCGATCGGTGGATTGTCCGCCGCCTCGCCGGTCGGGTGGTCGATTCCTTCTTTGATAGCTCCGAAAGAGAGCGTCGGCACGGTGGGCGGAATCCTGAATTTTAGCAATCAGCTCGCGGCGATCGCGGCGCCGATTGTAACGGGCTACGTCGTGCAAACCACTCGTTCTTTCGCTTGGGCCTTCGTGGCCGCCACTGCGATTCTCCTGGTCAGCATTGCCGCATACATTTTCCTGCTCGGAGAAATGCAGCCTGTGCCGGAACCCGCCTGATTGGCTGGATTCCGATCTTCAACGGGTCGCGCCAGGTGGGTAATGTTTCGTCGCTTGCGTTCTTGCATTGTAAACGTCGAAGCTTCCGTCGAGTGAGACCGTCAGTTTGAGATAGTTTCCGGCGTCCGGGCCTCTAAGATTGGCGATGAAAGACTCGGCCGCGTTGTGCGTGGCTCCGCCTTCATTCGAGTAATGGAGTTGCCACAAGTCCTCAAGCCGGGGCGATTTCTCAATCGTGTCCCAGGACAGAGGTGCGCCGCCCTTCGTTGCACCGTTGTCCATGATGGCCACACGCGGGGCGATCCCATTGAGTAGCGCCGGGCTGCTACTCGTTAGCGAGCCGTGGTGTGATACGACCAGCACGTCGATTTTGCCGAGCTTGTTCATCGGACACATGAGCAGCCGCTCTTTGTCTGAGGTCAGGTCGCCCAAATCCAGGATACGCACCCTGCCAAAACTGAACATCACTCCAAGCGAGCGGGCGTTTTCGGATGGGTCCGCGGGACTTGGCCCGGAAGTATTGCAGGTGGGATTTTCTTCTCCCGCGCCGGGAAGGGGTTTGTCGATCACCGCGCCATCCGCGCTTACGACCGTTGCTCGTATACCACCGAGGGGCAAATCGTCGCCCGGTTTGGCAATTATCCGTTTGTGATTGTCTCTTGCGAGTAAGGCTTGATAGTCCCGAAACGCTTCCCCGGTACCTGAGTCCGGAGCCTCGCGGTTTTCTCCGTGATCGATAAAAGTCCCCAGTGGGAATTTTGCCGCGAGCTGCTCCACGCCTCCCGCATGATCCTGGTGATAATGAGTTAGCAGTACAAGATCGATCTTCGTGATACCAGCCAGCTTGGCCGCAGCCACAATTCGATCGGCATCGCGGCCGTTGTTGTCCGGCCACCCTGTGTCGATCAGCAGCGACTTATCCTCGGAGGTAACGATGAGCGTGGCTTGTCCGCCCTCGACGTCGACAAAAAACATTTGCACCGCTTTGGGCGGCGCGGGTGCGGACGATGCACGCGTAACCCATGGGTACGTGATACCTGCGAGTCCGCCAAGCGCAGCCGTAAGTACAACTCCACCGAGGACTCGGCCCAATTGGGCGCTCGAACAGAATCTGTCATGCATATTCTACGCTCCTCGTCTCGCTCCTTGGTATGTCCGCTAGACTTTTCCGCTGCTGGTCATCGCACGTGTCGCACCCGTGGAAATGCCACCGTCCACGAGTAGCGTTTGCCCCGTTATGTACCGGCTGGACTCAGCCGCGAGAAATACCACGGCGCCATCCAAGTCTTGCGGCTGCCCGGGGCGTTTCAGTGGGATCCGTTCACAAAGATATTCGACCCACTCCTTGTTTTCGTAAAGCACCTTATTCTGATCCGTGCGAAACCATCCCGGCGCCAGGCAATTTACCGTGATTCCGTGCTTGCCCCAATCGTCCGCGAGGCTCATCGTCAATTGCTTGATGCCGCCGCGACTCGCGCCGTACGGCGCCAGTCCTGCGTAACCTGCGACGCTGGTGACGGATCCAATGTTGATGATGCGTCCGTAACCCCGCGCGATCATTCCGCGCGCAACGGCTTGCGAAACGAAGAAGCTGCCGCGTAGATTGGTTTCAAGGATCTGATTCCAGTCATCCCACGTTACTTCCAGCGCCGGCTTGCGCACATTCCACCCGGCATTGTTCACGAGAATGTCGAGATGACCGAAAGCCGCCTCCGCCGTGGCCACCGCTTTCTCGATGCTGTCCTGACGACGCACGTCCAGCTCCACGGAAACGGTTCGGCGGCCCAGCGCTCTCATTTCCGTTTCGAAAGAAGATAAGCGACTCACGTCGCGGCTCGTCAAGACGAGATCGGCGCCTGCCTTTGCGAGTGCGCGAGCCATGTACTGCCCAAGTCCACGGCTGGTGCCGGTGACGAGCGCGACGCGGCCGCCAAGGTCGAAAAGATCGCCGCTCACTCAACTCTCTCCGGAGCGAGGATGACTTTCATCAGGTTGGGCTCTTGCGCATAGAGTCTTTCGAACCAGCCCGGTCCATCCTCGAGTGGGGCGATGGCCGAAATCAACGGTTTGACTTGGATCGCCCCGCTTGCCAGCAGCTCGATCGCACGCGGATATTCCCCGGCGGAAGCGCAGGAGCCCTGCAACCGGATTTGCCTCGTGACAACCTTCTGCAGGGGCAGAGTCACCTCCGGAACAATGTTGCCAACCAGGACGACCGTTCCTCCCTTGCGGACACTATCGATACTCGCATTCACCGTCTCGTTTCTGCCTACGGCTTCTATCACTACGTCTGCGCCAACTCCTCCGGTGAGTTGCAGGACTCGCTCAGCTAGATTTGCATTCGAAGCCAAAATGGCGGTCGCACCGAGTGATTGAGCTAGTTTGAGTCTCGTTCCGTCCAAATCCGCCACATACACGCTTTTGCATCCTGCGGCGCGCAAAGCCTGCATCGTGAGCAGCCCGATCATTCCCGCGCCAATCACGAGGACTTTGCTGTCCGCCGCGGTTTGCGCCAGGTAAACACCATGCAGGGCAACAGACACCGCCTCGAGCATCGCCGCTTCTGTGAAAGAAAGAGTCTCGGGCAAACGATAAAGAATGCGTGCGGGAACGGCAACAAACTCGGCGAAGGCGCCTGCGCGGCGATACTCATTGCAGGAAACGCCAAGCACCTGGCGGTGGTCGCAGAGATTGACGTCGCCCCGGCGGCAGTTATTGCAAGCGCCGCAGAAGATGGTCGAGTCGAACGTGACCCGGTCGCCTCGCGAATATCCCGTCACTCCGGCGCCAAGCGCGGCAATCGTCCCCGCGGCTTCGTGCCCCATCACAATCGGGGGAATGCGTCGGCCGGAGGAGCCGTCATAGCCGTGAACGTCGCTGCCGCAAATACCGCAAGCCGCTACGCTGATGAGCACGTCGCCTCGGCCGGGAACAGGCTCCGGAACTTCCGCAACTTCCAGATGCTTGTACTCCGAAAGCAGAAGCGCTCTCACGGCTGATATCGATCCATCTTCAGAGTGAGACTCCGCGTTTCCAGGGAATGAAGTCGTCTTGAGAGAGAAGTTCCGCCTTCGTGCGTGCCTCCCCGCTCGCCACTTGGATAACGCGTCCGAGAATCTCTTCTCCCATTTTCTCGATGCTCGTTTCGCCGGTGATTATGCTGCCCGCGTCGAGATCAATGATGTCGGACATGCGTTGCGCCAGATTTGTGTTGGTTGCGATTTTAAGCACGGGAGCAATGGGATTGCCGGTTGGAGTTCCCAATCCCGTGGTGAAGAGAACGATATTCGCGCCGGCGCCCACCTGAGCGGAAACGCTCTCTACGTCGTTCCCCGGAGTGCAGTGCAGATTCAATCCCGGCTGTGTGGCGTACTCCGGATAGTCGAGCGCGGCCGTCACGGGAGACGTTCCGCCTTTCTTCGCTGCGCCTGCTGATTTCATCGCATCCGTCAATAAACCATCGCGAATATTTCCCGGCGAAGGATTCATCTCGAAGCTCGCGAACACAGCCTTGGCGCGGGCAGCGTAATCTCTCATCATCTTTGCAAACCGGTCCGCCACTTCCTTGCGGACGCATCGATCGATCAATTGTTGTTCGACGCCGCACAGTTCGGGAAACTCGGAAAGTATGCCCGTGCCTCCGAGCGCTGCCACGAGATCCGCTGTGTGTCCGATCGCAGGATTTGCGGATAGCCCAGAAAAACCGTCTGAACCTCCGCATTGCAACGCTACGGTCAGTTTCGAGAGTGGAGCCGGCTGCCGTGTGATGTTGTCTGCTTCCGCCATCCCCAGAAATGTCTCGCGGATGGCCCGGCTCATCATCGCGGCTTCGGAGGGACTTTTCTGTTGCTCAAAGATAAGCAAGGGCTTTTTGAAATTCGGGTCGCGCCGCTTGATTTCCTCCAGCAGCATGGGAACTTGCGCATGCTGGCAACCGAGGCTCAATACCGTCGCGCCGGCGACGTTAGGGTGGTGGATATACCCCGCCAACAGTCCGCAGAGGTTTCTCGCATCTTCGTGCGTGCCCCCGCAACCGGCCTCATGCAACAAAAACTTAATGCCGTCAATATTTTGAAAAAGCTTCGGGGCGCCGCCTGCGCGTTGCAGCTCTCCGAATGGGACTGACTTCAGTTCCCCCGATTTGCCCTCTCGATAGAGTCGAGCCATCTCCGCAACTTGACGCCGGTAAATCTGAGGAGCTGCAAAACCCAATTCCTCTTCGAAGGCTTGTTTGAGGACGCCGAGATTCCGGTTTTCGCAAAATACGAGTGGAAGCACCAGCCAGTAGTTTCGCGAACCTACCTGGCCATCGTCCCTGTAAAACCCGAGGAAGCGTTTGTTCTGCCAGGAACTGATATCGGGAGGGATCCAACGCGGAGCGGCGGTCTCCGCTTCGTGAAAAGACGCGGCAGCATGACGGATGTTGCGTGTCGTTAGCAGCTCACCGCGGCGGAGGCTTTCGACGGCCTTGCCCACCAGCAGTCCATACATGATGATGTCGCCGCCGGCGGCTACATCTTGCGCGAGAAATTTATGCTTGGCAGGAACATCGGACAAAAGTGTGTGATTCTCGCCAGACAAGCTGACGATTTCGGCCTTGCGCAAATCAGTCAGCGCAACGAGGGCGTTGTCCCTTCCGTCCAGTCTAAGCACCCTCGCTCGCGTCGAACCATTCCCGGACATCGCCGTTTCACCTCTATCGCTCTCTGACATTCTATCCATGTCGTTCCGCACTTGCTAGGGCCGCGCGGTTGTACATCAACTGCACTGATGGCTTCCATCGCACTCGCTCGCACAACGGCTTGCGGAGGCGTGAAGTTCGCCCCTATAATCCCCTTTCGTCGCCGCCACGCTTGCTGCGGAAGAATCTCGGGGGAATTGTGCCAGTCGGAACCGCCTTTCATGAGAAGACGTTTGCGCTATGCGAAAGCCTGAACTACCGCGAATGGTCGGGTTATTACACCGTTAGCGTCTACGAGATGCATCACGAGCACGAATACAACGCGATCCGGAATTCCGCCGCGCTCATCGACATCTCCCCATTGTTCAAGTACAGGATCACGGGAAGCGATGCGACCCGCTTTGTGAACCGCGTGATTTCGCGCGACATCAACAAAGTGGCCATCGATCAGGTTATTTACTGCTGCTGGTGTGACACCGAGGGAAAAGTAATCGACGACGGCACCATCACCCGGCTTGGCGAAAATGAATATCGCTGGACGGCTGCCGACCCCAGCTTGCGGTGGTTCGAGCAAAATGCACTGGCCCTTGACGCGAAAATCGAGGACATTTCAGAACAGATTGCTGCTCTCGCGCTCCAGGGTCCGACGTCAGGAAAATTGCTGCGCGCGGTGACGGACGCAGACATCGCGAATCTCAAGTATTTTCGGGTTACGCGCGGACAAATCGCGGGCGTGCCCGTTGACATTTCGCGGACGGGATACACCGGTGACCTGGGATTTGAGATTTGGATGCCCTGGACAAGTGCCGGAAAAGTCTGGGACGAACTCATCAAGAAAGGCAAATCGTTCGACATTCATCCCGCGGGAATGATTGCGCTGGATATCGCGCGGATCGAAGCGGGACTTATTTTGATCGAGGTGGACTACAGCTCCAGCAAGAAAGCGTTGATCGATTCGCAGAAGTATTCGCCTTCCGAAATTGGGCTCGGAAAGCTCGTGGACTTGAAGAAGGAAAATTTCGTTGGGCGCGAGGCGCTTGTCCGGGAGAAGAATAACGGCGGCGCGGAGCGAAGACTCGTCGGCCTGGAAGTCAATTGGAACGAAGTCGAGGCTCTCTTCGACAAGATGGGGATGGCGCCGCAAGTCCCAGGAGTGGCTTCGCGCCTTGCCGTGCCCGTCTATCAAAACGGCAAACAGGTAGGGAAGGCGACCTCGACCACTTGGTCGCCGACATTGAAGAAGATGATCGCGCTCGCGTGTGTGAACCGCGATCAGTCGACCGTCGGAGCGACGCTGAAGATGGAAATGACCGTCGAAGCCGTGCGGCACACGGTTTCAGCCAAGGTCGTCGCGCTGCCTTTTCTTAATCCACCAAGAAAAACTGCCGTCCCTGTCGTTTAGCGCGGTTCAGTGAGCCCGCGCGAAATTCTCTTCCTTAGTTAGCAGTTCGTCCAAATAAATCCTGTCCAGGAGTTTGCCGCGCAGGATCACCGCGCTGATTCTCTCCGTGTTGTGAATGTCGTCAAGCGGATTAGCGTTGAGGAGAACCAGGTCCGCGAGCTTACCCTTCTCAATGGTTCCTTGAGTTTGCTGGCTGCCCAGAAACTCCGCTGGAAGTTTTGTTGCGGCCTGCAGAGCCTGCATGGGCGTAAGGCCTGCCTGAACCAAAAGTGCGAGTTCTTCGTGAAGGCTGGAACCCGGAAAAATGAATGGCGCCGTCGTATCCGTGCCGGACAGGATCGGAACACCCGCCCTCTGCATTTTCCCCACGATTTGCAGCGATGCTCGCATTAATCGGCCGCGCAATGAATATTCCTCCGGCGTCGCGCCCTTGTCGCGGTCTTGCGATCCCTTTTCCCAATTCTCCAGCACGTGGATTGGAATGTACTTGCGTCGAGGATCGTGCGATGGGTCGGATTCGGGCGTCGGAAAGGCATCGTTGCGCAGGAGGATGAGCGTGGGTACTTGCCAGGTGCGATCGCGGAGGAATCTCTCAATCAACACGGTCGCCTGGCGGTCGGAATAGCTCTGCAGCAATTCGAATTGCCAGGCGAGTTGGCGGATTCTGGATTTTGCACTCGTTGCCTTCGTGGCCGCGGACGCGAACTGTTTGCGGATGAGACGCGGTTCGTCATTCGAGCACGCGCGAAGGACGCCGGTGAGATGTTCGATACTTTTTTGGCCCGCGTCGGCAGCTTCTCCGGCTGTTACGCGATCAGGCACGTGCCCGACGAACGTGATGTGCTCGAGGCGGCAGACGTCCGCGATGGCGAAATAAGCTTCACGGCTGAGGCCGGATTGCACCTTGATGAAATCCGCTCCGCGCGAAATCAGACTGTGGACGTCTTGGACAGCTTCGGCGGAGTTGGTGACTATCAGCGAGGGTTGGAAAAAGGGCGGTTTGCCGTCAAGATAAGGACCGGCAAAGAAAATTCTGGGCGCTTGAAGCTTGCCTTCGTCTATCTCATGGCGAAGAGCATTGAGCGAATCGAGATCGCCGCCCATGTCGCGCACGGTTGTAATACCGTTGGCAAGAAGCAGCGGCAGGATGAATTCGCGACTGCCTGCAGGCTCCGACGCTCCCGTGAGGTGAACGTGCATATCGACGAGGCCTGGAATCAGGAATTTGCCCGTCGCGTCGAGAGTTTTTGTGTGGCGAGGTATGAGCAGGGATTTTGACGGACCGATGGCCGCAATTTCCTTGTCCGCAATGAGGACGGTCGTATCCGGCTTGGGAGCGGCGCCCGTGGCGTCGATTAACGTGACATGCGTGATGGCGAGGGATGCAGGCGGAGCCGAAGAACACGAACAGAAAAGACTGGCAACCGACAGTGCGAGTAGCACGTAGCGGGACAGGTGCTCGAGGGCTCCCGACCCGAATTCTCTTGGTCTGACGATGAGCGGGGGTTTGCGACTGCGTATCATTTCGCCAGGCGATTATATTTTTTCAAGACTTCGCGAAGTTTGTCGTGCGGCAAGGCCATGACCTTGTGGTTTTCGATACCCGTCATGGTTTCGGCGGCGATCATGGCGTTGATCACGGCTTCTTCCGTGGCCTGCACCGTCGCGGCGAAGATGGGTTCGAGCAGATCGTTCGGAAGCATTTTCAGATCGACGATGTGATCCGCTGCAGCCGCTCCCATGTTGGCAGTTGAAAACGCGATAAAAATGTCGCCGGAACCATTGCCGGATGTGCTCCCGTCGCGACCGAGCCCGAGCGAGACCCGCCTCGCAAGCCGGTTGAGTTGATGCGCGAGGAGCGGAGCATCTGTCGCAACGACGACAATAATCGACCCGCGCTCGATGCCGCTAAATGAGGCACTGGCATAAGCCGGATCTTCCGCAATTTCTTGGCCGACAGGCACGCCGGCTATTCGCAAGTTTTGCCGGCGTCCGTAATTGCATTGCACTAAAACCCCCACCGTGTAGCTCACGTCCTTGATTTCGAATCGGCGCGATGAGGTTCCTATGCCGCCTTTGAACTCGTTGCAAACCATCCCGGTCCCGCCCCCAACATTCCCTTCTTCGACGGGACCGCCATGCGCGGAGTCGATGGCGTGAAATGCGTCCTCGGCCTTTACGTGAAAGCCATTGATGTCATTCAGCCAGCCGTCCCATGTCTCCGCAACGACAGGTAACGACCACCAATAACCAGTCGGATCGGGTTGGCCATGATTCACACGCCATTGAATTACTGCGTCACGAACGACGCCGACGCTGTGCGTGTTAGTGATCATCACCGGACCTTCGAGGAAGCCCGATTCTTCTACCCACGTTGTGCCGGTCATTTCGCCGTTCCCGTTGAGCGACCACCACCCTGCGAATACTGGATTCGACATCGTGTCTTTCCCGCGCGGAAGAATTGCCGTGACTCCGGTCCGCACGGGCCCCTTTCCAACCTGCAGTTTCCCTTCGCCTGAAATGAGGGTGGTGTGGCCAACGGTGAGGCCGGGAACGTCAGTGATGGCGTTGAGCGGGCCTGGAACGCCATCAAAAGGAACGCCGATATCGCGAGCGCGAGGCTTGGCGTGGGGGCTTTCCTGGGCCTTGAGTGGGGTTGCCGCTAGACAAATTGCAAAGAGTGAAATTGCAAACGTGAAAGAATGAGGACGCATTCGGAGGCAATCTCCTCGATGGAATCAACGAACAGACTACGCTACAACTCACAAAAACGGCGAGATGTTAATTGGGAAACAACTTTGCTAGGGCCGAGCTGAGTGCGGTGGCGATGAGCGCCGATTCCTCGGGCTTGATGATGAACGGCGGCGCGAGGAGAATGTGATCGCCTCGAATTCCGTCAACGCAGCCTTGCGTCGGGTAGGTCAATATTCCCGCATCCATCGCGGCTGCGCGAATCTTTTCAGCAATGCCGTCAGATGGATCAAACGGGGCTCTCGTGGACTTGTCGCGGACGAATTCGATGCCGAGAAGGAGACCGAGCCCGCGGATCTCACCGATGTGCGGATGGGATTGCAGCGGGCTGAGCGCGGCGCGCAATGCCTCGGACGCCGGAGTGACCCGAGCGAAAAGGTTATGCGATTCGATGTAATCGAGAACGGCATTTCCCGCGGCTGTTGCGACGGGATGAGCCTGGTAGGTGAATCCATGTTTGAACGCGGCGCCGCCTCTTTCAAATGCTTCAACGATATGTGGTGCCACGAGAACTGCTCCGAGCGGAGCATATCCGCTGGCGATCCCTTTGCCAGCAAGAATGATGTCCGGCTCGACGGCCCAGAGCTGCACGGCGAATGGTTTGCCGCTACGGCCCATGCCGCTCATAACCTCGTCGGCAATCAGAAGAATCCCGCGCTTCTGGCAAATCGCGGCGATCCGTGAGGCATAGCCTTCCGGCGGCGCGGCGGCCCCGAGAGTTGCACCCACGACTGGTTCAAAGATGAACGCGGCGGCGGAGTCTACGTCCCCGGTCCCGAGGAATGAGTCCAAGTCATCGGCGCAAGCGAGTTGGCATTGGGGAAAAGTTTTTTCAAACGGGCAGTGAAAGCAAAAGCAGGGAGCAATGTGGCCCCATTCCGCAAGCATCGGTTGATAGGGCGCCCGCCGGGCAACATTACCGCTGACGGTCATCGCTCCGAGCGTGCTGCCGTGATAACTCTGCCGGCGGGAAATCACCCGGTAACGAGCTGGCTCTCCCTTCTCAAGAAAATACTGGCGAACAAGTTTGATGGCCGTTTCCGTAGCCTCGGAACCGCCGGAGGTGAAGTAGACGCGGCCGCCTTTCTGAAAATTGTCCGGAGCCATGGCGAGAAGCCGCGCGGCAAGTTTTTCTGCGGGCGCTGAATGAAACTGGGAAGTGTGAGCGAAAGCGAGTTGAGAAGACTGCTCTGCCATGGCGCGGCCGATTTCCTGCACGCCATGGCCGATGTTGACCACTGCCGCCTGACCCGCAGCGTCGAGAAATTTGCGTCCATCCCGGGAAAAGAGCCAGCAGCCTTCGCCACGGACGGCGAACGGGAACGCCTTTTGAAAGTTGCGCGGAAAGAGAGCGGCGTCGGTTGACATGCTTACTCGTTGAGCGATTGTAACAGACTTGCGCCGCCGGCCCGACGAGAGCACAACGGATGCGGCGCTTCCAAAACAGCTTGTTGCACGAGGTGGTAGGGAATTCGTGCTACGCTGGCCAGATTTTTTGGCGCGTGATTCATATTCCTCCGGATTGCTGAATGGATTCGGCCTGTGGAGAAAAATTGAGTGCACCGGACAAAAGCCTGGGACGGACGTCCGGCGGCCTGGTTCGGACGATCGGCCGTTGGAGCCTCGCGGCGTTGATGCTCAATACGATGATTGGCGCAAGCATCTTCGGACTCCCGTCCATCATCGCCGGTTACCTGGGAAAGTTCAGCCCGGCGGGATACTTGATCGCGTTTGCAGGAGTTTCCGTGATCGCCGCTTGCTTGGCGGAAGTTGCCTCGTATTTTCAGGAAGCCGGCGGCCCTTATCTGTACGCGAGGGTCGCGTTCGGGCAATTCGCGGGAATCCAGATCGGATGGCTCACGTGGCTCTCCCGAATCACGGCGTGCTCCGGCGTGGCGAATCTTTTTATCACTTACCTGACCGCGTTTGTGCCTGCCGCGAGTAAGGCCTGGGTTCGCGGTGCAATCCTTGCGGTGCTTATCGGGTTTCTCGCGGTCGTAAATTACCGTGGAGTAAGCGGCGGAAATGCCTTAAGCAATTTCTTTACCGTCACCAAAGTTCTCCTGCTTACGCTTTTCATCGCCGGCGGATTTGTCGCACTGGCTTTGCATCCAGGTATACGGGTGATTCCCGCCACGGTCCCGGTTACGGCGGCGAACGGATTCCAGGCCATCCTTCTCATGGTTTACGTTTATGGAGGATTCGAGGCGGCACTCTTTGCATCGGGCGAGGCGAACGATCCGCGGAAAGACGCCCCCATCGCGCTCCTGATCGCGATGGTGACCGCGACGGTTCTTTATGTTTGCGTGCAAGTTGTTGTCATTTACACGCTGGCGGATCCGGCGGCGACGACAAAGCCGGCGGTGGATTCTGCCCGTCAGTTCCTTGGGCCCGTCGGAGTGAGTCTCGTCGCGGCAGGAACGTTGATTTCTGTGTACGGCTACCTCAGCGCGAACATGTTGCACACCCCGCGCGTCACTTTCGCGATGGCGGAACGCGGAGACTTCCCTTCGTTATTCGGAGCGATTCATCCGCGATACCGGACGCCGCACGTGTCCATCATAGTTTTTGCGCTGATGCTCCTCTTCTTTTCGATTGGAGGAGATTTCCGGTGGAACGCGTCGCTTTCCGCGATTTCACGGCTTTTTATGTACGCTGCCGTGGTCGCCGCTCTGCCTGCCCTGAGACGAAGGTTTCCGCAGGGAGGCAAGTTCCGCCTGCGGGCAGGGATGCTTTTTACGGTTCTGGGGCTTGCGTTCACCGGCGTGCTTCTATTGCAGATGCATCGAGCCGAATTGATTGTAATGTCCGCCACAATAGCCCTCGCTTTGTTGAACTGGGTTTGGGCGCGTCGCCGCACGCTTGGAATCGCACGGCAATCGTGACATCATCCAAAGTTGCGCGCGTAGCAAATACAACTCATGTTGAAATCTGTGGAGGAAATACCATGAATCGGGCCGTTTTGCGGTGCGGTCTTTTGCTTTTGGTGGTATCGGCTGCACAGATGGGTGCGCGGGCCCAAGAACAGGCGAAGCATGCGATCACTTTCGGCGACCTGATTCGGATGCACCGCGTGGGAGAAGCACAGGTCTCGCCGGACGGCAAGTGGGTGGCGTACACGGTCTCGACTCCGGATCTCGATGCAAATCGCAACGCGAGCAATATCTGGATTGTGCCGGCGGGCGGCGGCGAATCGCTGCAGCTTACGCAGAGCGGGCACGACTCTTCTCCGGTGTGGTCGCCTGACGGAAAAACGATAGCGTTCTTGTCCTCGCGAAGCGGGGAACCGCAGGTCTACCTGCTTTCGATGGAGGGCGGCGAAGCTAGGTCGTTGACGCATCTCTCCACGGGTGCGGATATCGTCAAGTGGTCGCCGGACGGGAAAATGATTGCGTTCACCTCGGGAGTGTACCCGGACTGCAAGGACGACGCCTGCAACAGCGCGCGAGACTCCGAAAAAGTAAAAGACAAAGTGAAAGCGCACGTCGCGGAGCATCTCCTCTATCGCCACTGGACACATTGGAACGAAGGCAAACGAAGCCATTTGTTTGTCGCAGCCGCCGACGGCAGTGGAACTCCGCGCGATCTGACGGCCGGCGCGAACTATGATGTGCCTCCCGATGAACGAGGCGGACCCGCCGATTTGAATTTCTCGCCGGACTCGAGGGAAATTTGCTTCACAGCCGTAACCGATCCAGTGGAAGCCATCAGCACAAACGGAGACTTGTTCGTTGCCCCTGTGTCGGGCGGCGAAGTAAAGCGAATCACGAAGCAGCCGGGATTTGACGGAGAACCGACGTATTCGCCCGATGGAAAGTACATCGCATTTCACGCACAGTTGATGCCCGAGTATGAGTCGGACCGTTGGCGCGTGATGCTCTTTGATCGTGCGACAGGAAAGATCGAGAACTTAACAGAGAGTTTTGATCGCAGCGCCGGCGAGCTCGCCTGGTCAGCGGACAGCAAGATTATCTATTTCACGGCTGAAGACGAAACTCTTCAGCCGATTTACTCAATGGCTCCTCGCGCGGGAGCCGAGCCGAAAAAACTGATTGCGAACACTTACAACTCGGGAATTTCGGTCAGTGGCGACGGGAAGACTTTGGTATTCGAACGCACGAGCCTGACCAAGCCTGCCGAAATTTTTGCGGCTGCGAGCGATGGCACCGGCGTTCGGCAACTTACTCATCAAAACGACTCGATACTCGCTTCGCTCAAAATGAACGAGCCGGAGACATTCTGGTTCGAGGGAGCTGGCGGAACGCGCGTGCAAGCCATGATGATCCGGCCTCCGGATTTTGACGCGGCAAAGAAATTTCCGCTGCTGGTGCTTTTACACGGCGGGCCGCAGACGATGTGGTCGAATGCATGGGGCTACCGCTGGAACGCCCAGGTATTTTCCGCGCCGGGCTACGTGACACTGATGATTAACAGGCGCGGCTCGACGGGCTACGGCCAGAAATTCACGGACGAAATCACAAACGATTGGGGCGGCAAACCGTATCTGGACGTGATGGATGGTGTGGATTTCGTTCTGAAGAAATATCCCTTCACGGATGGGTTGCGCATGGCCGCCGCCGGAGGATCCTACGGCGGTTACCTGGCCAACTGGATTGCAACTCACACCGGCCGCTTCAAGGCCATCATCAGCCACGCCGGCATTTTCGATAAAAACTCTATGTACGCAACGGAAGAGCTGTGGTTTGAAGAGCACGATATGCAGGGCACGCCCTGGACGAATCCCGAGAGCTATCATAAGTGGGCGCCGATGACTTACGCAGCCGAGTTGGGCAAATTCAAAACGCCAACACTCGTGATTGACGGCGAACGGGACTATCGTGTGCCCTACACGCAATCGTTGGAATTTTTCAATACCTTGCAGCGCCAGGACGTGCCGTCAAAGCTGGTCATTTTCCCGGATGAGGGACACTGGGTGTTGAAACCCCAGAACAGTCGTTTCTGGTACAAGACCTTTCTGGATTGGCTGGCGACATATTTGAAATAGCGGGCAATTCACGCTGCAAGCAATCGCTGCAGGGCGCGGCGCGCGAATCGGAAAAGATGGAACAATAGAAAAATCGAGAGCGCCACGAGAGCGACAGCGATGATGGTCGTTGCCACGGGATGGACTGTGGCCATCCACGTAAGCCAGACTGCCAGGACGTCTTCTCCAAAACTCAAAGCCCAGTTGCTGAACGGTTCTGGCAAAGTGTTGACCGCGGCGCGAGCGCTCGCTTTGGTGCCATGGGACGTGAGGGCGACGCCTCCGGCAAGCAATGCGGCACCCCAGCGCCACTCAGCGGGAGCGGAACTCGCCGCGCTGTAGGCAAGAAGAGCGGCCGCAGGCGGGCGGATGAAAGTGTGAATTACATCCCAAACGGTATCAACGTACGGGATCTTGTCCGCGAAAAATTCCACCACATATAGCACACCAGCGAGGATGAGAATCACAGGATGGGAGAGCGCTTGAAGCGACGGGGGAAGATGGATGACGCCGAATCTCTCCAGCAGACCCAGCGTCGCCACGGTCGCGTACAGATTCAGGCCGGAGGAAAATCCCGCGCCGAGGGCCACGCCTAGTATTCCGACGGGGTTCATCCCGGCCATGATAGCAAGGCGGGATGGGCTTTGGGGACAGTTACTTCTCCTCACACGAGGTGGATGTTCCGTTTGACGTTTCGAGCGCGTACGGAGATGCTGTGCACAAGGCGGTCATTCATGCTTGGTCTCAGCCACCTTTTCTATCCTTGGGGATTTATTCTGCAAATCCTCGCAATCGTTCACTTCGTTCGGCGGAGGCCCGACAATTTCTGGTTCTTCGTTATTTTCTTCGGCGGCTTTCTAGGGGCAGGCGTCTACATCCTCGTGGAAGTGCTTCCCGACATTGGTCTCTTGCGCGGCGTGTTTCAGGGGTTTGGCCGGAAGTCCCGCATTCAAATTGTCGAGACGCAAATCCTCGACAATCCATCCGCCGCAAATTACGAGGAACTCGGCGAGCTGTATAAGGATCAGAGGGAATTTGCAAAAGCGCGCGAGGCATTCACGAATGCAATCACGGCGCGGAGCGATTCCGTTTACACATTCTACTACCGCGCACAGGCTTCCCTGGGGCTGGCAGACTTCGTGTCGGCAATTCCTGATCTGGAGCGCGTCGTCCGGAGCGATCGAAAGTTCGATTATTACCGGGCGGCCGGGCTTCTCGCGGACTCGTATACAAGAACCGGGCAACTAGATCGCGCCGCTCAACTTTATATGGACGTCGCGCAATTTTCGACTACAACCGAAACGCTCTACAACTATGCGTATTTTCTGAAGCTCGCCGACCGCCGCGAAGAGGCCCGTGAGTGGGCGCAAAAACTGCTTGCGAAGAAACGGACCCTTCCACGCTACATGCAACGGTACGAGCGGCCGTGGTTCCGAAAAGGCGAGGCGCTCTTGAAGGAATTGGCCATTCCGTAGGCTGCCGCCTGCCCCCAGTTCCAGATGCCAAAGCGAACAGAGAAGTTCCTCCATACCACGAATCCCGTGGTGGGGGAATCGGCATCATTGGAGGTTCGAGGCGGGGCACCCCCTCCTCCCATTTCTTGTAAGTGTTGATTCTAGGTAGTTCAGCATTCTTGTAAGTCGTTTAGAATCAACACATATGGACTCCATGCAAGTGTTGATGGCTCTGTTGACATCCTGGATGAGCGAGCCGATGCCTCAGGCGGTAGAGGTTATAGGCAAGACCGAGCAGCAGAGCTTGGCGGATCTGGATGGCCAGGCTGCGCCCGG